>OGZD01000136.1_pt1 | contig 89134 bp, 75 predicted proteins | sample 1576701 | NCBI WGS metagenome assembly OGZD01 (sample SAMEA3541487, study PRJEB24748) | human gut metagenome | biome: human gut; feature: human-associated habitat; material: faeces | place: China | collected 2012
ACTTGCCTTTGGACTGGAAAGTGGAACGGATTTTACGGCTGGTGTCTCTGGCGTAATACTCGTTCATAATGTTGCGGAAAGGGGTAAAATCATCGTCCCCTCTGGCACTGTCCACGCCGTCATTGATGGCGATAAGGCGAACGCCACGCTGACGCAGGATTTCCATAATCTGACCGACTTTCAGATAGTCACGACCCATGCGGCTCATGTCCTTGATACAGAGGTATTCCACATTCCCGGCTTCCACTTCTTTCATCATTGCCAAAAATCCGGGACGGTCAAAGCAGGTGCCGCTAATGCCATCGTCCGTGAAATGGACAATGTTCGTAAACCCCTGCCGTGCGGCGAACTCCTCCAACATTGCCTTTTGATTGGATATGGAATTGCTCTCACGCTGTTGGTCATCATCTTTGCCAAAGTCATCACGGCTCAGTCGTTCGTACAGAGCTGTGATTTTCTCATTTTTTCTCATAACTTGCGCTCCTTTCTTCGGTTTTAGGTTGTGTGTTCTAAGAGACTTCCCAACCGCTTGATTAAGAAGTCTTTTAGAGCATACAACACCGCTGCTTAGCTTGAATTTGCGGTATTGCTTCACGGCGAAGCAATCCGGTTTGCGTTTGGCAAGGCCGTCAAACATATAATCCACGGCGTTTTTATAGTTTTCGTCATCCTCCTTGACCTCCATGCCGGAGATCATGTCCACCAGCGTATTCATATTCCGATCCTCGGCAGGCCCCTCAAAAATGATATAGGCAATCAGGGCGCAGTACAAAAGCGTTTCCGCTTTCGTCCAGAACGGGTCGCCCTCCTTGCCCTCGCCCTTGGTGTTGGAAATGAGGGCGTTGACAAACTTTAGAATGTCAGCCTCGGTCTTGATATACGCCAGCGGGTTATAGTGCATGGATTTTGAAAAATCAATGCTGTTGAACACCTTAATTTTGTAGCCCCGTTTTTGCAAAAACGAGCCGACCTGCCCCAGCACACCACCCTTGGGGTCTACCACCACATAGGAAGAATGGGCTTGCAGGAGCTGCGGCGTGAGCCAAAAGCGGGTTTTGCCCGAGCCGGACGAGCCAATGCCGCAGAAATTGAGATTGCGGGCGTTGGCGGGATTTTTGGGGCGGGTATTCATGGTAAGCCGTTCTGTGGCGGTCAAGATCATATTGTTTTCAAACTTGGGATCGACAAAGGGCTTGATGTCTTTTTCGTTGCCCCAGCGGGCTGTGCCGTACTCGGCATCGCGGCGAAATTTCTTTGCTTTTTTCGCCTTGTAGTAGATCAGCAGCCGGAAACCGGCTGCGCCCACAATGCCGACAAACCAATCCAGCGGGGCAAGGCCGGGGGCGAAGCTGGCAAAGGCCGCGCCGATGGTCTGGCCCAGCCCCAGCAGCTTTTCCCCGAAGCCCGCACCAGCGGCCAGACGGTACGCCGTGCCGATTTTCAGGCAAAACCAGCCGATGAACAGGTACGGGATATTCGGAAGAACATACTTCCTGATTTTATCTGTCACCATGCGCCGCCTCCTTTGTCAGCTCCCGCTGGGGCTGCTTTTTCACCTGTTCCTCCGCCTGCCGGAGCTGCTCCCGGATCGGTGTCTGCCGGGACTTGGCCCGTTTCAGCTCCAAACGGGAATACTCGGCAAAGCAGCCTGTGATGGCGTCGGCCTGCCGTGCCTTGAACAAAAGCAGATATTTTTCATCCCCCACACGGCGGATGGCATAGTCCACGCCCCATTTCCGGGCCACCTTGTCAAACAGCTTAGGCGTGTCCACTTCAATGGCGTTGGTGTCCCCACCGTGGCCCATGAGCTTTCGCACACTCTGTTTGCCGTGGGGTGTCTGTGCCTTGCGGTGCTCCTTGGCGATCTTCCGGCCCACGGCTGCCACCACATAGGCCAGCGCACGGGCGGTCAGCTTGGATGCCTTGACGCTGACGGCGATGGTCTGCCGGGACACTTCATCTCCGACGATAGCTTACACCTCCTTTACCCTCTGGCCACCGTGACCAGAAGCGGCCTATCTTTCCTCGCGGCTGGCGGGGAGCCGCTGTTTTTCCTCGTTCAGCGCCGAACGGTCTATGACCTCCTGATACGCCGCCATCTGCTCCCGGATATTCAGCTTGGGATAGGCGAAGATACGGTGCTCCGGGGGAATATCCTCCATCCCGTGATACCGCTCCACAAAGCTGCCGCCATTATTGAACACATAGCCGCCGGGGGCAAAATGGCCGCCCTCGTTGATCCGCACGTCCCGCCCGTAGGCTTCAAAGTCGAAGTAGGGCAGCACATTATCCGGCACATCCAGCATTTCCATTTCCTCGATGTAGGCCCGGCCCAGCGCCTCCTCGCTGTCGATGCCGGGGTAGAAGTCATAGCAATCCAGATTTTGCGCGAGGTTGATCAGGTCATGGACGCTGCCTGTGTATTCGCCGCTGTCAATGACGGCCTCGAACTTTTCAATGTCGCTCTGGTCGAGGTCAGACAGCACATGAGCCAGATGGTTCAGCTCGTCAATGCTTTCGTACTCGCCCAAATGGTCATACAGGCCCAGCACGTCGCCGTCGAATGAGGTAATGAAGATTTCCTCGTACCGTACCCCATCCACGCCGATGCGCTTCAAAAGGGCTTGCACCTCCTCCGTGGTGGCCGGGAATTTCAGCGTTTCACCTACAAGACGCCCCTCGTTGTATTTGCCGAGGTTGGTAATGTAGGCTTCAAACAGGGATGACATATCAGCGGCAGCCCTGACGCTTTACGGTCAGGATGCCGTCCAGCGTGGTCGCCGTGATCCCCAGCCGCTGGGCAACGGCCACATCGTTTTTCATGCTTTCCGTGGAGATACTGCCGCACACCACCAGCACATGAGAGCGGCGGAGCAGGTCACGGCCCATGTCGATGCCGCTCTTGTGCTCCTCGGGAACAGCATCGTTCAGGAAAAGGGGCTGATAGAGCGTGGGGCAGATGGGCGAAAAGCCCGCCTCATAGACAGCGCGGCAATACTTGGCGGCCTGCTCCGTCGCCTCGCAGGGGTCGCCGCTCCACGCGGCGGTGATATACGCAAGGGGTCGTTTCATTGTGAAAACCTCCATTTTTATATAATGTAGTGGGTCAACCTTTTTCCCCCGCCCTTTTCCAATCTTGGAAAAGGGGGCGGCTCTGGAGGATATACCCCCGCCGCTTGCCGGAGAAAAAGCACAGCCGGGGCAGGCGGTCAAGGGCAAAGCCGCCGCACACGGCGGGGCGAAGCCCCCTTGACAGCCCACTCCCGCCTGTGCTCGATTACGGGCGGCGACGGGGGATATAACCACAAGAGCCATATCCTATCGGGGCAGCAAAAAGCCTCTGGTCATGGTGGCCAGAGGTCGTTACTTTTCCATATCCATTTTCTTGTCGGGCTTGGTAAACTCGGGCGGCTGCCGCTCTTTCCAGTCCTCCAGCAGCGTCATGATCTGGTCTTTCATCTGCCGGGGCGTGGCCTCCTTGCCAAAAAACTTTTCCAGTTCAGCGCCAGTAATGATCACGTCACGATCCTCCTTTTTCTTTTCTTCACACAAAATACCGTCGATCACATCCGGGGAGAGCTTGTTTTCCTTGTCCAGCTCGCGGAGCCGTTTTGCCTGACCCTTGGAGGGCGAAGCCTGCTGGCCCTCAATGGACACGGCGATATACTTCTGGTGCTTGGGCCGCACACGGGAAATTTCCACAGCCGGGGTGAAAGACAGTTTTCCGTCATCCATCGTCTGCTTCAATTCCGGCACAAGATCATTGAGCCAGATATACCGCTGTACGGTTTTCACGCTCATGCCGTTGCGCTGGCCCACGCTTTCAAGCGAGAGCTTTCCGGCCTCGGCGCTGTCGCCGCGCGCCCCCTGATGCTTGATGGCCTCATACTGCATTTTCAGGGACATAGCCTTTTCGCTGGGCAAAATCGTTTCACGCTGACGGAGGTTGTCATCCGTCATAGCGAGAATAGCCTCGTCATCCGTCATATTGCGGACGATACAGGGCATATTGCGATACCCGGCAAGCTGGCTGGCCATCTGGCGGCGGTGGCCCGCGATGATCTCATAACCGCCGCCCTCACGGGGACGCACCAGCGCAGGCTGGTTGACGCCGCCGTTGCGGACGCTCTCCACCAGAGATTTCATTTCCGCATCGTCACGGACACCGAAAGGATGATCCTTGAACGGATGCAGGTCGGAAAGGTCAAGATAGACGATTTCCTCTTTTTCGCCTCTGGTAGCGTCACGGGGCGTAGGCGGCACTTCCGGGGCCGGGGGCGCTGCCTTTTCTTCGGGGGCCGCATGGGTCTTGCCAGCCTTGGGCGGCTTGCCCTGCTCCGGGGCTGTCTTTTCCACCTTGGGCGGACGGCCTCGGCGGGGCTTTTCCGCCTTTTCCTCTTTCTTGCCCCCCGGCTCGGTGGGCGCAGCTTTTTCGGCTTTTGCAGGGCGGCCCCGTTTGGCCTTGGGTTTCTTCGGCTCCGGCATGGGCTTTTCCCATTCCTGCTTGCTGTACTCGGTGACGGAAACGGGCGGGGCCTCCGGCTCCTTGGGAATGTCCGGCGGAGCGTCCTTTTCCGGCGCTGGACGCACAGCGGAAAGGTCGATCACCTTTGCGGACGGAGTAGGGCCGCCGCCCACATCAGGGATCTCGGCCTGCTCCATTTCCGGGGCCTTTCCCGGCATTTCAGGCGGGGCCTGTTCCTCCGTGGTAGGGGGATGTTTGTTTTCTTCTGCCATGACACGAATAACCTCCTTGACAAGAATTTAGGCCACACCGCGCGGCTGGCCCATATCGGCACACAGAGAAACCGCTGTCTGCATACAAAAACACCGCCTATGTCCTGTTAGGCGGTGCATTGTGTAAGGCTTGGCAGCTCATTTTCAGTTGTTTTTCTCTGTGTGCCCTTGTCAAGCGATGTTTACATTATAACATGTAACGGAGAGAAAGATGGTTGTCATTAGCCATCTTTTTTCTTTTTTCTGATAAATTTCAGGGAGGGTATGACTCGTTGTGAGTCATACCCTCCCTGCTTTGGAACTATCTATTTCCCGACAGCCCCAATTTTATTGTTTCTCTCAAATCAAAACAGAACACAAGTACGCGCATTTCAGTGTGATACGAATGTTCACTTTATATATTTATTTATATCCTTAAAGACTCTTGCATCTGTGCAGATCCTCCTCCGGTGTGCTGATCGGTGCAATGTTATAATTTTCCACCAGATACTGCAGCACATTCGGAGAGATAAATGCCGGAAGGGACGGTCCGAGGAGAATATTTTTGATCCCCAGATGAAGCAGTGTCAGCAGGATACACACTGCTTTCTGCTCATACCAGGAGAGCACCATGGAAAGCGGCAGATCGTTGACACCGCAGTCAAATGCTTCTGCCAGTGCCACCGCAACCTTGATGGCGCTGTAAGCATCGTTGCACTGTCCCATATCCATTATTCTCGGAAGACCGCCAATCGTACCCAGATCCAGATCATTGAACCGGTATTTGCCGCAGGCAAGGGTCAGAACAATGCTGTCTGCCGGTGTCTGCTTTACAAATTCGGTATAATAATTGCGTCCCGGCTTGGCACCGTCACATCCGCCGACCAGAAAGAAATGTTTGATGGCTCCCGATTTAACGGCATCGATGACCGTATCCGCCACTGAAAGAACCGCATGGTGGGAAAATCCAGTCATGACTGTTTTGCCGCCGTTTATGCCTGTAAAATGCATATCCTCAGGATAACCGCCCAGTGAAAGTGCCTTTTCAATAACCGGTGTAAAATCTCTCTCTTTGCCGATGTGTACCATTTCCGGATAAGATACGACTTCCGTCGTAAACACCCGGTCGGCATAGCTCTTTTTCGGAGGCATCAGGCAGTTCGTCGTAAAGAGAGCCGGAGCCGGAATATCTGCAAATTCCTTCTGCTGGTTCTGCCATGCCGTGCCGAAATTGCCCTTCAGGTGAGGATACTTTTTCAGTTCCGGATAAGCGTGCGCCGGAAGCATTTCACCGTGAGTGTAGATGTTGATACCCTTATCTTTCGTCTGCTCAAGGAGCTGTTTTAAATCGTATAAATCATGGCCGCTGATAACGATAAACGGGCCTTTCTCCACGGTCAGAGACACCTGCGTCGGAACAGGATTTCCATAAGTTTCGGTATTGGCTCGATCCAGAAGCGCCATGCACTTGAGGTTGATTTCACCCACTTCCAGGACAATCGGAAGCAGCTCGTCCATGCCCCAGTCATCCATGCCAATCGCAAAGAGCGCCTTAAAAAAGAAGCGATTGATCGTGTCATCGGTATATCCCAGAACGGCCGCGTGGTAAGCATACGCCGCAACGCCGCGGATTCCGAACAAAATCAGCGATTTCAGAGAACGGACATCCTCGTCTGCCTCCCAGAGATTATTCATATCATAATTGTTATTTTTGCCGCAGGAGACCGTGCACACGAAACAATCAGGCACCAGGCGTTCTCTCTCTTTTTCAACCCGCCGGATCAATTCAGTGATGGTGTCATTGTTAAAATTCACATTTGTTACCGTGGTAAACAATCCTTCCAATACAAGCCTGCTGGTATCCCCGGTAATCAGGTATTCATTGCCTTCCGTCGCTCTTGCAAGGCCAATCAGCGCACCCGTCAGCTTATCCTGCAGCCTGGCGGTGTCCGCTCTCTTGCCGCACACACCGGCACTGCCGGTACAGGCCGTACAGCCTGCCGTCTGCTCACACTGGTAACAAAACATTTTCCGCTCCATACTTTATAACTCCTTTTCGTTGTTCTGCAATCAACTGCCATTATTTCTAACCTGCGGCACCCTCACGTTCAAGAACACATTCGCGCACTTCCAGGCTACCGGCTTTTTGTCTTTCTTAGCTTTACAAGCGTATTATAAAAAAATACCGGCAGAAATTCAGTTGTTTTTACAACGAAACAGAAATTTAAGTTCAAAAGAATATTTAGCCGTAAAAATACCGACCTCCAATCGTTAGATTTTTAGGTCTAACATTTGGAAGTCGGTACATAGATGGAATCTTTTCTTTTATTTCTGTCTCGCCTTAAACGCCCGGTCAATCTCCCGCTTCGCGTCCTTTTTCGCCAGATCATCTCTCTTATCATACAGCTTCTTACCACGTGCCAGACCAATCTCCACTTTTACGAGACTTCCTTTAAAATAAACCTGCAGCGGTACCAGCGTGTATCCTTTTTCTTTGATCTTCGACATCAGGCGGCGGATCTCCAATTTGTGAAGAAGGAGTTTCCGCACACGCAGCGGATCTTTATTAAAGATATTTCCCTTCTCATATGGACTGATATGCATGCCGAATACATACACCTGACCGTCGCTCTCGATCTTGATAAATGCTTCCTTGATGCTGCATTTACCCATGCGGATCGATTTGACCTCGGTACCGAATAACTCGATCCCGGCTTCGAATTTATCATCGATAAAATAATCATGGTAGGCTTTCTTATTGTTCGCCACCATCTTGATTCCTGCTCCCATTTTAATTCCTCTTTCCCTCTCTACTTTTTACATCTTATTTTACAATCCCCTACTTCCAGTACACCGCCGGCATAAAATCAATCGTCCTTGCATACCGGTCGCACGCAGTCACGCGGACGCGGATAGTCTGACCGAGTTTGTACGTCTTTCTCGTCATCTCTCCGACCAACTCATAGTGTGCTTCGTCAAATACGAAATAGTCGCCGCGCAGTTCATTGACATGAACTAATCCTTCAACCGTGTTCGGCAGCTCGACATAGAAGCCCCAGTTGGTGACACCGGAAATGACTCCCTCGAATTCTTCTCCGATGTAATGTTCCATGTACTGGACTTTCTTCATCTTATCAGTCTCGCGTTCGGCTTCGTCAGCGCGGCGCTCCAGTGCCGAGGTCTGGACTGCCACTTCCGGAAGGATTTTTTCAAAATGGGCGGTTTTTCGCGCATCCATATTGCCATGCAGGCACTCTTTGATGATCCGGTGGATCTGCAGATCCGGGTAACGACGGATCGGGGAGGTGAAATGGGTATAATATTTCGCCGCCAATCCAAAATGACCGGAGTTCAAGGTCGAATATTTCGCCTGTTTCATGGAGCGCAGCGTCAGACGGCTGAGCAATGCCTCCTCCGGCGTGCCCTCAATCTTTTCAAGCAGCTTTTGCAGCTCTTTCGGGTGGACTTCGCCGCCCGGCATCCGCAATGTATATCCAAAGTTGTTGATGAACGTGCCGAGTTTCGCCATCTTCTCCTCATCCGGTTTCTCATGGATTCGGTAGAGGAACGGCATTTCCTGCCAATAATAGTCCTCGGCTACCGTCTCATTTGCCATCAGCATGAAATCCTCGATAAGCTTCGTCGCCGCGTTGCGCTCATACGGCTTGATCTCGATCGGGCGTCCTTTGGCGTCGAGTAAAATCTTGCTCTCTGGAAAGTCGAAGTCAATCGCACCGCGCTCCTGGCGCCTCTTGCGGAGAAGCTGCGAAAGTTCTTTCATTTGCAGGAATAAATCCACAAATTCCTTATATTTCTCCTTTGTCTCTGCATCATCATCCGTGATGATCGCATTGACCGCCGTATACGTCATCCGGCGATCGACGCGGATCAATGTCTCTGCAATCTCATGTCCGATCACGACGCCTTTGTCATTGATCTCCATGATACAGCTCAGCGCCAGGCGATCTTCGCCCTGATTCAGGGAACAGATACCGTTTGAGAGTTTATGCGGCAGCATCGGAATGACGCGGTCGGTCAGATACACGCTCGTTCCGCGCTTTAATGCCTCGCGGTCAAGCGGGCTGCCCTCGCGGACATAATGGGTCACATCCGCGATGTGTACACCGAGCCGGTAACCCTGCTCCGTCTTTTCCAGCGTGATCGCATCGTCGAGGTCCTTCGCTTCCTCACCATCGATCGTGACTGTCGGCAGATCGCGCAGATCCTTGCGTCCCGCCTTGTCCTCCTCGCGGACGGCATCCGGGATTTCTTCAAGCTGCGCCATGACCTCCGGCGGAAATTCTTCCGGCAGACCGTATGCTTTCACAATCGATAAAATATCGACTCCCGGATCGTTCATATGTCCGAGAATGCTGGTGATCACGCCCTCCGGCTTCTTATCCGGGCTGTTTCCGTAATCCTTGATCTTCACGATGACCTTATGACCGGTCACTGCGCCCGCGTCACACCCCTGCGGGATGAAAATATCGCGTGAAATCCGTGGATTGTCCGGGATCACAAAGCCGAAACCGCCGTTTTTCTCATACAGACCGACCAGCTCCTGATTGGCGTGCTCCAGGATCCGCACGATACTTCCCTCAGCTCTGCGTCCGCCGTCGCTCTCCTGCTCAATCACAACCAGCACCTTATCGCCGTGCATCGCGCCCTTTGTTTTTTCACGCGGAACGAACACATCCTGCTCACGTCCCTCGATTGTCACGAAACCGAAGCCCTTCGGGTGTCCCGAATAAATACCTGCCTCTGAAAATGTCTCCGGGCGACCCAGCTTGCCCTTGCGAGACATGCTGATTTTTCCCTCTTCCAGCAGATGATCGATAACCCGCTGCAGCTCCCGGCGCTGTTCCTTCGGAATATTTAAAAGAAGTGCCAGCTCCTTCAGCTTCATCGGCACATATGCCGGTTCATTCATGACATCCTGAATCATCTTGCAGCGGCGGGTAAACTCCTCCTCGGAAGCGCCAGCATCCTCACACTTCTTCTCACCGCGCTTTTCGCGCTTCTTATCCATCTCACGTTCAAGCTTGCGATCACGGTCTTTCTTTCCCGCTTTATCCTTTTTTCGGCGCACCGATTCCTCTTTCGAACCTTTCGCACGCTCCGACTTTTTCTTCTTTTTTCCGTACCTCTCTTCCCACTCGCCGATCAGCCCATCCCCGTCAATCTGGCGCTGTACGCTGCTCTCCCGGCTTTCTCCGGATATTTTCTCTTCCCGCGCTTCTTCTTTGCGCATCGCAAACCGCTGTTCTGCATTTTTCCGGATCGTCTCCAGCATCTCGTCCGAGAGCTTCATCTCCGTCTGCTGACGTTTTTCAAACGCCTCTCTTTCTCTCCTGCGATTTTCCGGCATTTTCTGTCCTTCCTCTTTCTGTGAAGCTGCCGCACTCTGCATATGTGCCTGACGCTTCTGCTGTTTTTCGTATTTCTGAGCCTCGCTTCTCTTTATTTTTTCCATAATTTTATCAAATATGTTCAAATTTATCTCACTTCTCTTTCTTAATTCACATTCTCGGACCATTTCCTATGAAAAAAAGCTGCCACGTCCAGCGCTCTCTGCCTCTCACCCCTGCATCTGCTCGGAAACCACCGGCAAATATCAGATTCAGGAAACAGATCCCGCTGCCACGCGACAGCCTCTTAAAGGTTCCTTACAGGAATTTTAAATTCAAAACTAATGCAAGGATCAGCCACAGAATTGCAGCATATTTGGTCAGCTTCTCCAGCTTTCCTTCCATAGAACGGCTTTTATTTCTGCCCCAGTAGCTGTCAGCCATACCGCCGATGGAACCGGACAGACCTGCCGATTTGCCCTCCTGCAGTAGGATTACCGCCGACAGGAATACACAGATAATAATAAATATGATCGTAAGGATCGTCTTGATCATCTTCGCACCTCCTGAATAAACATAGTAATCATAGCATATTTTCGGCGGAAGGACAACTGTTTTTTCATGCAAAAGAATTTATCTGCAAAAGAATTATGAAAAAATTTCGTGACTGTGAAGGTACTAAACAGTTACAGAATTTCAACTTGCCTTACGGTGGTTTTTTCGCTTTGTCCGTCTGATCAGATGTCTCACCCTGGTGTTTATCCAGTCGTACCGGTGCCGCCTGTCAATCACGGTCTTAATTTTACGCAAAAATGTATACAGCACACGGATTTCTTCCGGCTCCAACGGCTCGCCGCCGTAAAACCATTTTTCCAGCAACTCATTGACACGCACATATTCACCCGCCACAACTCCCGGAAGATATGCAAGGATCTCCTGCTCCGTCTCGGCGCACCGCCAGCCGACACGCATCTCAATTCCGATACGCGCCAGTTCTTTCGTGATCCAGCCGCCAAACTCCCCCGCGGTGTCCTCCATCTGCGATTTTCCCAACAGGCGCTCGATTTTCCAATCCTCATAGAGCATCCGGAATTCTCCGCTGGCAATAAACAAGAACAGAAGAAATGCCATCAGTAAAACCGCGCCGGAAACCGCCATGGAAATAAGAATCTTCTCAACAGTCTCTTTCTGACTGTGTTTCTGAGCGCCCTGCAGCTCCAGCGCATTGTCCATATTTTCACCCTGATCCTCCGTCACGGATGCCTTCTGAATCTCATCCGGCAACCCGATCATCTGGAGCAGCGCATATGTATTATAATAATAGCCCGGCGTCACATCGATCGGAACCCAGCCGAGACCGTCCATATAAACCTCGACCCAGGCATGCCCATTGTAACCAGTCAGGTTCACAGTCTTCGCCCCGTCTGCTCCATTGGTTCTCTCTTTTAGGTAGCCCTCGGCATACCGCGCCGGAATACCGAAACTCCGGTACGCCATTACGCCCGCCGAGGCAAAAAAGGCTGCATTTCCAACCTGCTCGCCCCGCAGAAACGGTCTTAACGGGTCTCCCCCGTCCTCCGGCTGTTCTGGATTCGGGCTGTAAACCATGTTCTGTTCCATCTTTTCGCGGATTTTCTGGGTAACCGTATAGATACTCTCTTCTGTATCCGTCTCATTCTCTCCCGGAGCATGGAAAATCATTTCAATCAGAGGTGCAAACTCCGCATCCACCTCCATGTAAGCGTCGTATACAAAATCGCGGTACACCGCCTCCGCTTGCAGATAGTTCGATTCTTCTTTTGTCTGTGGCGCATACATCCAGTTTTCCAGCTTATTTAACTCACCCGGAATATTTTGAGAAAAATCGCATATCTCATACGTTTTAACACCGGAAAGTGCATGGGAACGGTACCCCTCGTCCCGGTTTGCGGCTATTCCATAGCTGCCAGCCGGTTTTTCAGCCGAATACAGAGTATAATAATATTTCCGGCTCGCACCGAGATTCTGAATCCGGATCGTCGCCGCCTCTGGCTGCTGTGTACCGTCACTGGCAGCACCCACTTTACGGCTGAGCGCGTATTCCGTGTTGGGGTCAAATCCCTGATTTTCCAGCCATTTCAAAAAACCATTCCGCCCGCCGCTGTATGCCGAACGCTTAAGCGGCACCCAGTGTCCGTCTTCATAGTCCCCCGCTGTATAGCCCCGCAGATAGAGCGCTTTTTCTCTCCCCGAAGTCACACGCAGCGTCACCGCATCGCCCTGCTTCATCGAATATGCCTTTCTCAGATCTCCCTCTGGAAGCATATCTTTTCCAAACCGAGCCTCATCTACAAACTGCAGCGTCTTATTTTTGAACTGAAGGATCGAGCCAACCTCCTTGGTTCCAGCCACTCCCACTATTCCCAAAAACAGAGACGCACTAACTAACGTCCACGCAAGGCGCATCCGCATGCTTCCGGCTCCCACCACGTGCAGCCACTGCCCGATCAGTCCCAGAAATAAAAGAATCAGCCCCCAGAATGAGAGCTGTTTCAGCATGATTCCAGGAACCAGCGCCAAAAGCGTCAGCAGAAGACTGCTCGCGATCGCTCCCTTCCGTGCAATATACCAACAAAGCCCGGTCACACAGAACACCATCACAAGTCCCAAAAGGAAAAAGCCGCTCCGGCTTGCTGCCCCCTGCATCAGATAGGGAATCGCATCCTCTTCCTTCAGGTTCCAGTAAGCGATTCCCATGTTGACGGTGCCAATCACACCTTCCAACAGCTGTCCCAGACCACCGAAAATCGCTGTCATTCCCCCTAAAAGGGCAAATATCCACGGAAGTCTCCCCGCCAGCCGCACAGAAAAGTGATGAATTACCAGCGCCGCCGCCAATACCAGCCCCAATACACCTGCCAGAACCAGGCTGTCCCACGCTGGCAGCTGCACAAACTTTCTCCACGCCGCCAGAATACCGCCTGCCAGCGCGCCGCTGCGCAAAAGCTGAGAGACACTGTCTGTCAGACTACCTCCCCATCTTTGATTTTCCGGACGCTGACCCTCTTTTCCAGTCTTTATCGGCATGATACTCCCTCTTCCATCTTTTTCGTTTCTTCTATCATTTTTCCCTGTCCTTCATGCAGCTAGATCGCAATCGTATACATGGTCTTCCAAAGCTCTCCCTGCGGAATTTCCAGAATCGTGCAGTTTCCCTGCTGGCGCACAGATGCCTCCTCCTTGTCCTCCAAAATGCAGACGGCTGTTATCTTTAACTCCGGCGGCAGTTCAAAAAATGCCTCCGGGCACATTCCATTTGTGATATAAATCAGACGGTTATAGTGCTGCTGGAACTGTTCCAGCATGAAATAAGAAAGCGCTTTTCCTTTCGTCTCAGCGAGGCGCACCGTCATCCAGGTGTTCAGCATCCTCTGAAACTCGGCTGATTCCCCCACCGGGCTCGAAAGCAGGTGCTCTCCCGCAGCAATCCCGGTATAATGGGAAATTCCCAGCTCAGACAGCCCCTGGCTGACCGATGCCGCTACGCTGACCGCTGCTGCCATCTGGGTAATCGGATAGTTTCTGGTTTCATCCATATGTCCGGTATCTAACAGTACATATGTATCACAGCGAAATGTATCGCTTGCCTGACGGATCAGCATCTTGCCCATTTTTCCAGAAAGCTTCCAGTGAATCCGGCGCACATCGTCTCCCGGCTGATACTCCCGCAGTTCAAACACCTCGCTCGTATCTCTGCCGCAGCGATCCAGCGTTCTCTGCTCGCCCTCCCATCCGCCGGAAAGCAGATTTTCCAAAGAGAGCTGCAGCGCTGTCTCGCGCGGATAAACCACCATGCTCTGCTCATCCAGCATCGGAATATCGCGCTCCATCAGACCAAAAATATCATAGCAGCGGATCTGTTTCAGCTGTATCTGGCTCTGACCACAGCTGTCCGTCTGAAATGGTATCTGCACCATATGCTTCTTTCCCGCAAAAATCACGCGGACAGGAAGCTCGTTTTTCATATTCATCATGTGGTTTTCACACGCAAGCACTGCTTCCATGACGCCTGCTGCCAGAAACACTTTTTTATCAATTTCCAGTGTAAGCAGCAGCTCTCTCCCTGCCAGACATGCCGATGGCATCCGGAGTGACAGTTTCAGCTTTTCCGTATCTAACCTCAGAGCAATCCACAGCAGAACCAGAATCAGAAACTGAGCTGTCAGCATTCCAAGCAAAAGCCCGCTGCCGCTCCAGAAAAGCAGCCCCATCTCTATCAGCAAAATCATTCCATACAGAATTCGGCTCTTACGCATTCTTTCTTCCCTTCACCAGTTCCGGCGGTTTCACTTCCATCAAAATTTTCTGCAAAATCATCCGTTCGCTGATTCCATTGATTCTCTCCTGCGGTTTCAGAATCAGTCGGTGTGCACAGGTATCACAAAATACATCCTGCACATCCTCTGGAATCACATAGCTCCGCTTCTCCAGCACCGCATTTGCCTTTGCCATACGGGTCAGCGCCTGTACACCTCGCGGACTGATTCCCAGCTCCACCGCCGGCTCCTGTCTCGTTGCCTCACACAGGCGGATCAAATAATACAGGATCTCGTCCTGCACCCGGATCGAGGACAGATAGTTTTGCACATCGATAACATGCTCTGCCTCTGCGGCTACCCGGATCGAATCCAGCGGATTCTTATACCGTCTGGCTTTTAAAATCTGCAGCTGATCCTCTGCAGACGGATAACCGATCGACAGCTTTACCATGAAACGGTCCAGCTGGGATTCCGGCAGCGCCTGGGTTCCTGCCGTACCAAGTGGGTTCTGCGTCGCGATACAGATAAACGGCGACGGCAGCGGATAGGTTACACCATCGACCGTGACCGATTTCTCCTCCATCGCCTCCAGAAGCGCCGCCTGCGTTTTCGGGGAGGTACGGTTGATCTCGTCTGCCAGCAGCAGGTTGCAGGCAGCCGCACCCTCGCGGTACTCAAACTGTCCCGACTGGTGGTTGTACATTGTAAATCCCGTGATATCCGACGGCATCGTATCTGTTGTAAACTGGACACGCTTATGAGAAAGTCCCATAACCTTTGAGAACGCCAGCGCTAACGTCGTCTTACCAACGCCCGGGGAGTCCTCCAGCAACACGTGTCCTCCCGCGTATATCGTGGTCAGAACGCGCCGGATAATTTCATCCTTTCCCATAAACGCCGTCTGTATCTCACGAATGATATGTTCCGACTGCTCTACTATCATGCCTTACCTCCAAGTTTGTTATTCTGCATCTGAATCCTCTGTTTCAGGCGCTCCGGTCTTATCAGTGTTTCCCGCTTCATCAGGCGAATTGTTCTTCTCTGAGGAATTATCCCCTTTTCCGCTGTCGGATGAACCCGCGTTGTCTATATCCGAATCACCTTTATTTTCGTTGTCTTTATTTTCGTTATCTTCATCCGAACCATCCTTGTCAGTTTCCTCTCCAGAAGGCTCTTTATCTTTATCTCCATCTCCGCTATCTTCGTCCGTTTTTTCATCCGTTTCCGCATCATCCGGTGTGTCATCATCTGTGGTATCCCCGTCCGGTTCTTCCTCGTCCGGCAGATCATCAATCAGGAAATCCTCATCAATCTCCACCTCATCCGGGTTTGTGGCAATTTCGTCCGGGAGGACAAGTTCAAACGGAAGGTCTTCCTCGATCTCATCATACAGATAATCCTTGATATTAGGGATCTTCACATCCGGCTTTTCCGGTTCGTTCAGCTTAAACAGGGGATTTAAATTCTTCCTTGCCTCATATTCTGCTAACTCACTTTTGGCTGCAATATAATCATCTATGTACTTCCAATTCATTGTCTGACCATCATCCAGAAATTCAACGATATTCTGAAATGCCTCCATCCAGAACTTATTTTCCATCGTTTCCTTGGAATCGTAACCAAGAATCGGATACATCCAGCGATTAATATAAGCCTCCTCTTCCCCTTGTGCATCCCCTTCCAAAATGATAGCAGGGATCGAATCACCGTCTTCCCAGCCCCACAGATAAGGGGCACCCACTGAAAAAAGAACAAGAACCGGTGGTTCCTCTCCGGTAAAAACAATTTCTTCTAATTCACCACACTGTGTAAAGGATCCCGCACAGATTGAATCCATATTTTTTCCAAATACAATCTTCTTCACTCCGCTGCCTTCAAATACGGATTCGCCAAGTATTAATTTCTCTTCTGGAAGATCGGTTGCTTTATCAAATCGGACCGTATTTAACTTATCACATTTTGCAAATGCATATCTTGCAACATTTATCATCCCTACTGACAGATTCACCTCTCCCGTCAGACCAGAATTATAGAACGCATACGGATTGATAAACTGAATCTGTGCAGCCACCTTATCTGGAATTGTAAACTCCTTTTCATGATCCATAAAGGTATAATATCCAATCTGACGCAGCGGACATCCCTTGGCCCCGCGGATTGCTCCGCTCATATCGCGGGTCACGCCTATCAGATAAGAAACATCCTTTTCTGCATTTGTTTCGTTATCTGTTTCTTTATCAATACCAAACAGGAACCATCCCTGTTCTGCCTTTTCCAGCCGGTACGAAAGTCCCCACCGATTGATTTCGTATTCGTCGCCCTCTGCGTCCTCCGCCACACAACTATAGGAACCATACAGATAAATATAATCCAATATGGATGCGTCCTCTAGTTCAATTTTCTGTGTATTAACTGCCACAGAAGAATCCTTTGGGAATGGATCTACGCCTATTTTTACGGTGTCCATACATGGAATCATGATTAAATCTAAACTGTTGCAGTCTGCAAACGCCCAGCTCCCAATCTCCGAAATCGTGTCGGGAAGTTCTGCCACGCTCAAGCTCTGACAATCTTCAAACGCCTTCGCCCCAATTCGAATCCACGGTTTTCCAGATTTTGCCTTTAAATTCTCAAAACCATCTGTATTTTCCGGTGCGTGAAGCAGAACCGCTCCATCCGCTGTGAGCAGATAAGATAAACCACTATCCTCTTCCTCCAAAGAAACATTCATCGGCCGTATCAAAGATGGCGCATATTCACCCAAAACAGGGGCTAACGCTTTCTGCCATGCCTCTTCATATGCGGATGGAATAATGATTTCCAATCCTCGTGCCAATGCCTCTTTCGGATCTCCAAACACTCCATCCTCTATCTTCGGAGGTGTATCTCCCGTGAAATAAACTCTGCGGACACCTGCTCCTGACAGGCTTCCTTTTTTTAAGTGCTTAATCCCGGCTGGCATATAAATGCCTTCTTCCAGTGAACACACATACGTTGCATCATTTTCAAGCGTCTCTACCTGATCACTCATCCGATATAAACCGTATGCATCCCGGGAAATCGCATACAATGTTTTTCCATCCGCTGATACAACCGCATTGTTGTCAAAAATCGTATCCACTGTTTCCCCATCTGCAGCTAATGTAGTATTGTTACCCAGTTTAGCACCCCATGCTAGCTGATATGCTGCATAGTGTCCTGCCGGGACTATAATTTCTGTATTTTCCAGTGTGTTTAAATCTATTTCTGGTATGGTTTCCGTCTGAATAATTAATTTCCGAACCGAATTGCCTTTTTCCAGCACAACTTTTTCAACATTTTCCGGAATTACCAGCTCCGTCTGTTCCCACGGAACACCTAAAATCTCCGTCTGACTTTTATTATAAAGAAGACCATCTGCTGAGCTATAGGAATTATTTTCCGGCGATACTTCGTATTTTTCCCGCACCCCCTGAGCCGGAAGATTTATTTCCATCACAGAAGCCGGTATCTCAAGTTTACCTGCCGATACCGTCTTATCTTCCGGTGCAATCGCATAAACTCCTTCCGGTACCTCTACAATCTCCTGATTTTGATAACCTGTCAATGTCTGTTTACAGATGACCGCCTGGCATTCCGTGCTATATTCCTGATAAAACCGAATTTCCATGCCATCCGGTACCGGCTGACGTTCCAGGGGATAAAGGACATAACGCCCTCCCTGACTGGGAGCAAACCAATCAAAAATCGGATCACTTCCATCCTCTGATAAGCTTAGCCCCGGCACAATCGCAGAAAGAGTATCAAACTGGTCTCCCCACTCGGGATTTGCTCTATACAGTTCCAACAGCTGGTTTGCAATGGAAACTGGTTTTCCCTCTTCCATAAAAGTATCCTTCACAGTCTCCCGCTTTCCGTCGGAATCTGCTTCACCCATCAAAACAATTTTTCCATATTTTACTTCAAATTCATCATATTCGACACTGTCTGCATGCTTTTCATCTTCCCAGGAGACATCTGGGTTTTGACGGAACGAAAATTTTGCCATGAAATTACCCTCTGCCACGTTCGGGTAACCTTCCACCTTAAAACAATCATTCAATTCTGTCAGGCGATACCTTACTCCATCTACATCTACATATGCGTATACAGAACAAAGAAGCTTCCAATCTGTCAAAACAGCCCCTTTATATAAAGTCTCTCCCTCTCCGCTGTTAAGCACATCTGCACCTATAATCGTAAGTTTTACTTTGGATTGCGCTTCATCGGATGGAAGCCCCGAACTCGGATACTTATCTGCTTCAATCGGAAGATATCCCTTCACATCCTCCGGCAGTTTCGGACCTTCCGACCCGGCTGGATAGTCTGGATCCTCGATCGGCTGATTCGGTTCCGGGGTCGGTGTCGGGAGCGGATCCGGCGTTGGAGTCGGTGTCGGCGTTACCGCGCCGCCATTTCCATTTCCATTTCCGCCCGGCTGTGTTCCATTTTCTCCCGTTGTGTTTCCCGCATTAGTCGTTCCGCCGCCGGAGCCGCTTCCGCCATTGTTGCCGCCAGAAGATACACCTCCACTGCCAGTTCCGTGACCTGGCAGACTGATTTCCGCAGAGCTGGAACCATCTGCCGCCGTTCCGTCATAAACCTTCATATTTTTTTCATCCAGACCGTCCGGCAGCGTGTTATTCTGACTGCTGTCAGACGGTTTCTGCATTACCAGCACATCTTGCGCCACCTCCATCAGGGACTGCTCCTCTTCCATCGGCTCCGGCTGATTCTCCTGTTTTTTTCCCTCCTGAAGTTTTTCCGCATTCTTATCCTGTTCCAGGCGTTTATTATCATTTTTGTCCGACTGCTCAGAGTCAGCGGAACCGCCAAGTGTATCATCCTCCGGAAACATAACCCGATTCGAACGGAGTCCCTGCAATGCAGAGGCTTTTCCCGGCTTAAACGCTGTACCTTCCTGAAGCTGGTTCCAGAAAATCCCAGCACCGCCAGCCAGAAGCGCCAGAGAAACCACACCCGCAGCCGCTTTACTCCAACCGGCTGCTCCACCGTTCTTTGCAATAAAACTTATAATTTTCTTTCTGGTTATCTTCATGCGCTCACCCGTTCTTTATCATTCTATACATTGCCCTTTCCCCCCCCCCCCGAAGCGAAGAGAGACTTCCTCTTGTTTTTTCTTTCCGCATACGTCCGATTTCTTTTCCCATCTCATCAAAATCGATCGGCTTGGAGAAATGTCCGTCCATGCCGCACTGGATCGAATAGCGCTGTGCTTCCACAAACGCATCCGCCGACAATGCAAAAATCAGGATCTTATCTGCATCCTCCCGCGGTAGCCTCCGGATCTCCATCGTCGCCTCGCGTCCATCCATTACCGGCATCTGCACATCCATCAGAATAAAATCGTAGGTTCCAGGCTCGGAAGCGGCAAATTTCTCGACCGCTTCTTTTCCGTTCTCCGCCACATCGACCGTCGCACCCTTCATTTCCAGAATGCTGACGGCAATCTCGATGTTGATCGCGTTGTCCTCTGCCATCAGGATATGACAGCCTTCATAAGTAAATTCGCTCTCTTCCGGAGCAGCTGTCTCCGTCTCCGTCTGCGCCGCTTCCGCCATCTGTGCCTCCGGAAGACTCAAGTAAACGGTAAAATCCGATCCTTTTCCTGGCATACTGTCGATCACGATCTCACCGCCCATCAGGGAAACCATCTGATCTGCGATCGCCATCCCCAGACCAGAACCGCCGTACTTCTTCGCCACGCCTGCGCTTTCCTGTTCAAACGGTCTGAAAATGCGGTTGATGAAGCTCGCTTCCATACCAATGCCGGTGTCATGCACCTGCACCATGAAGCTGATCTTCTCATTCTCCCGAAGAATCTGCCGGAACGTCAGGCGCACTTCGCCCTCACTTGTAAATTTCAGTGCATTCGAAAGAAAATTTACAAGCACCTGCGAAATACGGAACTCATCGCCCACCAGGTATTCCACTGTGAAATCTTTAATTTCCAGTATGAATTTGAGTCCCTTAGATTCAATATTTTTCTGGAACATATCCTGCAGCCGCTTTGCCAGCTCATGGATGCCGAACGGCTTTTCCTCCAGCTGGAGCTTGTCCGCCTCGATACGGGACATATCCAGAATATCGTTGATAACAGAAAGCAGATATTTGGAAAGCTCCTCCGCCTTGTCTATATACGTCATCGCACCCGGATTCTGAATCTGCGTCCGGGCCAGCATCAGCATACCGAGAATACCATTCATCGGAGTCCGGATCTCATGAGACATGTTCGAAAGGAATGCCGTCTTGGACTGGCTCTCTTCCTCCGCCTGCCCTACCTTTTCCTTCAGCTTTTTAAGTCTCGCACGATCTTCTGTGATATCCTGAAACCAGAACCGATCATACTTCTGATCCTGGCTACGCGTAATAAATACGCGGTACCATGCTTCCAGTTCCGTCAGCCTCACCTCCATGGTACAGATCTCCTCGCCGTTCCACGACAGATACCGGTTCCAGAGCTGTTCTCCCATATTTCCCTGCAGCCGGTCCAGAAAATAGCGGACGTCGCCGCGAAGCTGCTGCACTGTGACCCGAAACACCCGCTCGAATCCATCCGATACATACACCGGAAGCCTGTCATAGCAGCGGAATACACACTGCATCTCCAGTCCGTCCTGGAATGCTGCCCGCTTTGTTTCAATCAGCCAGCCGTCCTGATATCGGCGAAAATGTTTTTGTTTTATATAAAAACGAGAAAATGCAATCAACAGCCACAATGCTGCCATTGCTTCCAGCATCAGAAAAAGCATCTCCCATCGGTGCACTCCCAGCTGCTCTAAAAAACGAATGAATTGTTCCATATTTATCTTCCCATCTGCCGCTTCTTAATCATTTCCATAGTTACCCTTAGTTTACATTATATATTATTTCTCCCGGTCTGTATAGATTTCCGGCTTTGAAAAACTCATCGAAAACATTTCCCGCCGTTTCCGGGCTTGATTTTATCTCTCGTCATGCGATACAATAGAGTTCTATCACATTTACAATCATCGAAATCCTTTTTTCATGGGAACAGCTATTTTTTATCATAAAACAAGTCAGGAGGGTTCTATTTTGAAAAAATTCACTTCGGCGTTTGGGCGTCTGTTTCTCTCTGCCGTCCTTATTTTTCTGGTATTCTACACCATGATGCCAGCCATCAACCTGCACGATCACGATTTCATCGTATTTCTGATTATCTGCATTCTGATTGTACTGGCAGTCAACTTTATGGAAAGCATTCTCATATTCCTGAAAACAGTGCAGCAAAACCGCGGCGTCGAGATCGTGCGCGATCCTGTGACCGGACGGATGGTTCTGCGGCGCAAGTACGCCGACGCCTCCGGCAGTCCGTTTGCCGGTTTTAAGGCGATGGGACGCCCGTGCAAATATGGCACGATCGTGATCGCTGTCCTGATCTTCTTTTCCCTGATCGCCTCGGCGGCGGGCGTCCAGCTTTTTAATGCGTCCCGCTACCGCGATCTGATCACCGTTACCGAGGGCGATTTTGCCTCAGATGTCGCAGAGCTTGGCATGTCGCAGATCCCGGTCGTTGATAAGGACACCGCCTCCCGGCTCGGAAGCAAAAAGCTCGGTGAGATGACCGACCTGGTCTCCCAGTTTGAGATTCAGGAAAATTACACACAGATCAACTACAAGGGGACACCGTACCGCGTGACGCCTTTGCGCTATGCCGACCCGATCAAATGGCTTTACAACCAGAAGAAGGGACTTCCGGCATACATTGCTGTCAATATGGTCGATCAGAATACCGATCTCGTCTGGCTGTCCTCCGGCATGAAGTATTCCACCAGTGAATATTTCTTCCGCAATATCCACCGCTACATCCGTTTCTGCTACCCGACACGGATGTTTGAGACGGTCTCCTTCGAGATCGACGACGATGGAAACCCATACTGGGTGGCGCCGACCATCGCCTACCGGATCGGCTGGTGGAACGGCAAGGACATCGACGGCGCGATCCTCGTCAATGCCGAGACCGGCGAATCTAAGTGGTACGCCAAAGCGGATGTCCCGCAGTGGATCGACCAGCTCTATGATTCGAACCTCATCATGGAACAGCTCGACGACAACGGCAGATTCCAGAATGGTTATTTAAACTCTATCTTCGGTCAGCGCGGCGTGCGTCGGACGACCTACGGCTACAACTATCTCGCCATCGACGACGATGTGTGGCTGTACACCGGCATGAGCTCTGTAACCTCAGATGAGTCGAACATTGGCTTCGTCCTCGTCAACCTGCGGACGAAAGAAACGAAATTTTACACCGTTCCAGGCGCCACCGAGCTCGCCGCAATGGATTCCGCGCGCGGACAGGTGCAGCACTTAAATTACAGTGCGACCTTCCCGCTTCTCTTAAATATTTCCGGACGACCGGCATATTTCATTTCCCTGAAAGATGCTGCAGGGCTTGTGAAAATGTATGCGTTCGTCGATGTCGCGCAGTACCAGATCGTCGGCACCGGACAGACGATCGATGAGGCGAAGCGCAATTACCGTGAGACGCTGGGACAGGAGGAAATCGAAGATCCGACTGCCAAGGAACCGGCGGCAAGCGAAACTGTCTCCGGCACGGTCGAGGCGATCGAGAATGTCGTCGTTTCCGGTAACACCTGCTACTATTTCACGCTGACCGATGACCGCACCGACAGCATCTACACCGCTGCGATCACCGTTTCCGAGCGGCTTCCGTTCGTGCAGGCGGGCGACTCCGTTTCCTTTGAGTGCGTCGAGAATGGTTCTACAAAAGAAGTTATAACCTGGAGGTAAGATAACATTGAAAAGTGAAGATATGATTTTAAAGGCAGCCATCGTGCACATCCTTGATTCTTCGGTGGGAATCCCGGTTCTCTCCGACCAGAGCATGGAGGTCGGACCCGATTTTTCCGACTTTCTGAAAGCGCATATCGAGAAAATCACTGAGAGCGACGACGTCAAGCATTGCACCTTCGCAGAAGGATCCGAGGTCAAAGATCTGCTGCAAAACTGCACCCCTGACAATTTCGTCGAGACGAGCAAACAGCTCGCCGAGCGCCTCTACGACATCATGAATGCGAATATTGACATTCCAGCCGCCGATGTGGCGATGACCGTGTTCGGCTGCAAGGGCAAGGATTATCTGGCATTCTTAAAAATGAACTACAAAACCTCTTACACGCATCAGACCAAAGAAACAGACGGAGGCAACAGCAACGAGATCATTTTACAGCGCGCGCTGCTTCCGGGACAGGGACAGCGCCTCTCCGAGGCGTTTGTCCTCGATCTCTCCGACGGCTCCCTGATTCTGGCTGAGAAAAAATATGAGGTCAACGGCGAGAAATGCTTCTATTTCTCCGAGCTCTTCCTCGAATGCCGCGCCCCCCTCTCCCAGAAATCCAAGCTCGACATCGTTACCCGCGCCGTTGATCAGGTTGCCAAAAAATATTACGGCGACGAGGATGCACAGAAAAAGATGGAGATCAAAGACATTATCTGTAATGAATTAGAGGAACAGGGCGAAATCAAGGTATCCGAACTGCGCGAAAAAGTATTTCCCGGCAGCCCGGAGATGCTCGAGGAGCTGGATGAAAAACTCTACCGCTACAACCTCTCCTACGAGACGGTCGCGCCGAAAAATGAGCAGACGATCAAGAAATTCCAGAAACAGAAGCTGTACACTGACACCGGCATCGAGATCACGATCCCGATGGAAGAATACAGAAATCCCGACCATGTGGAGTTTATCACCAACATGGACGGGACAATCTCGGTGTTGATTAAAAATATTGGGATGCTGAGCAGTAAATAGCCTCTCACACAAAATTTATTTATCGGCTGATTCAAACGATTGCGATACATAATAACAGAAACATCCATCAGTCATGCCGTTGATCAAACCGTGTATACACCTCACAGAACCGCGCCGCAAACGACGGCTCGCGTCCACCCGCATACAGATGAGAAACATCCCCAAAACTGCTCATGCGGAAGGATGCGACGCCGGAGCGGCGCTCTTCTGTATAGATCACCGTCACCGACGACGGCGCCGCACAGGTTCCGTGCCAGAGCTGCATCGGAGAGATATTTAAGAGATGGGAAAGCAGGACGCACTCGACGCCAAAATGACAGAATAAAACAATCGTGTCCTCATTCGGTGCCACGGCCCGGTAAAACAATCCATTTCTCACATATCCGTGCCGTCTGAGCAGCCGGTCAAGCTCTCCAGTCACCCAGTCGTACTCTTCTTTTACATGGGCGTTCTGAAAGACTTCTGTTTCATGCCAGTGATCCTTATCAAAATACTTCGGCTCCGCCATCCACGCATCCGGCAGCCAGTCCCAGACACAGTGCCCGGAATCCTTTCCCGGATGTACCGCCTGCGGGGCAAATTCACGCAGCCAGCTGCAGGTTTCTGCCGTGCGGCAGGCTTTTTTTAAGGTCAGGGACGCCGTGTCCTTCGCACGCCCCAGCGGCGATACATAATAAGCCGCCACCAGAACCGGTGCCAGACGGTCTGCCAGAAGCTTTGCTTCCTCCCAGCCAGCCGGGGTCAGGGAATCAATCGAGTAATCAGGATCCGCATGGCGGACAATCAGAAGGCGCATAGGAAGACTCCTTTCGTAAAGAAATGGTAACTAGGAATGATCTTGATGACCGGGTATACCCGGAAAGGACACTAGCGCGAGCAAAATTAGAGCATCTTCCGATACTCCTGCTTCCACCCATTCAGAAGTTCTCCCGCACTCTCCATCCGCCGGACCGGATTGCGGTCAAACATCGTCTCGACCATGCGGACATTCCCGCACTTCTCCGCGGTCCGGTTCGTCTCGTCGAGTTCCCGTTTCCAGATCTCCTTCTGTTCCGGCGTCATCGCAGCCGCGTGGCGCTCCTTAAGTTCCAGCTTCGGGTCAATCAAAGCAAGCTGGTACAGGTGCTTCAGCATCTCCGGGCTCTTGTCGAAATTGTACGCCATTTCATAAGCGGTAAACGCTTTCTCAAACCAGAAAATCCCGGCATATGCCGCCCCGATATTGTTCCAGATCTTCGCGGTAAATTCGTCCGTCAGCGATTTGACCCGCCAGTCCTCCAGAATCCGGTTGTAGTAATAGATCGCCGTCCCAAACTGCCGCAGGCGGAAATAGTAATCCGCCGTCTCTTTCCGGAACTCCGCCGCATTCATTTTGCGAAATGCCGCCAATTTCTGGCGGTATGCCGCAATCTCCTTTGCCGTATAATAACAGCACTCCTGCAGAATCACGATCGGCAGCTCGTCCTGGCTCTCGCCGCTCCGCTGCCATGCCTCCAGTTTGCCGGCCAGAAACGAAAGTCCCAGCTCCGAACGGATAAACTCAATCAGGCGGTCATCCACAAATCCATCCAGCACCAGAAGCGGATTCTGATAAATGACATAACACAGCTCCTGCGATGATGCGATATGGACGCCCAGCCGTTCTATGTAAAAAGGATGTCGAACCGGCTCCTGCCGGCAAAGTATCAGACTCATAATGAAACCTCTTGTTTAATCATCCGGTTTGTCGCCGGAAACAATTCTCCAAATCCCAAATCACGTATCATGACGATCATCGTGTCTTCCCCGGTAAATCCAAATGCCATCTCGATCCGGGTCGTCCGGTCCGGGCGTTTCGGGAATCCCTCGAGCGGAATCTTCACCGTCTTCTTTTTGCGCGGTTCCAGCGGCTGGAGTGAAAATTCTACCTCCGGCGTGCCCGACACGATAAATTCCGCCGTCATTTTCGTCTCATACCAGCTGTCCCCGGCGGATGCCAGCACCAGCTGTCCCTCTTTTTCACGCTCCTGAATCTTTAGAGAAACCGTTGTTTTCAGCCGCCCCTCACAGATACAGGTAAAATGGTACGCACTCTGCGCTTCACAGAGATCTTCCGAGCGGATCAGCGCCCCTCGGGTAAATACATCCATCTCCGCAAACACCCGGCGCCGTTTGCAGATCTGCTGCATAAAATCTGCCGCCCAGTCCGTCTGTGCAAATCCCCTGCCGGTCAGGATGATCGCTGAAAACAGGCGCTTCTGCAGCAGCCGTTCCGCACAGGAGGAAAGAATCCGGTCTGCCATCTGGATGCCCGCGTCGCTGTCCAGCACATTTAAGTGGAATGACTCCTCCAGTTCCTCCTGATCCGCGACCACCTGCATCTGGCGCAGCCCGCGCTGCACTCTCAATTCATAATAATGAAGACCATTCTCCGAAAGTTCAAACATTCCCACCTGGTTGCTCCAGACTTCCCGTTTCTGGCTCATCACGTAATATACAAAGCTCTCCGCGTGACTGATCACATGCACCCGGCTCCGGTCGATTTCCAGAAAATCGGCACAGTACATCAGGCAGTCCACCAGCTTTACCTCAAGCTTTGGCACCGTGATCACCAGGTTTTCTATCTCTTCTTTTCCGGACGCCTGTCTGGGAATCGCAAGCACCTGCTTCAGGAACATTTTCAGCAGATATAAGCCCTCGTAGCGAACACCATCGATCGTGGCGGTGCCGTCCTTCATCGCCAGGGAAAGCAGCTTATCTTCCACTACCATGCCCTCTAACGCGCCCCCGGCACTCTCCTCTGCCACCCGCCAGACGTCCGAATCCGGTTCTTTTCCGATCCGGGTCGGAACCGACCAGATCGTCTCCTGACCCTGACAGGATATATGTGTGCATGAATCACACAGATCCATGCCAATTATAAGTCCATTCATCTATCGTTTGTCCGTCTGTCCCTTTCCTCAGGCGATCGGGAAAAGTGCGCTTACCGCCGCATCTCTCTTCTGGTACTCCCGCATCTTTTCCCGAAGCGCCGTCTCGTTATTTACTTTTAAAGAAAGACTCATCTCATTGAGCGCCGCAAACCGGCTTTCCCGGCTGCGTCCCGGAATCTCCCTGCAGGAAATCTCTCCCTTTTCTTTCGTCTTCCGGACGCCGTCCTCTTCCTCTTCGATCTGATATTCCAGCGTCTCGCCCTCAAAAATCACCTTTTCACGAATGTAAATATCCCGGTAAACGAGACGCATTTCCTCATAGTGGAACTCTTCCTCCTGCGGCAGAATCCGCAGCCGCAGATACGGGCGCACCGCCCGGTTTCCGTGATACTCGATGATTTCTTTATCTAAAATATTGCCCGGGATATGGATAAACCGCGCCAGATCCTTAAAATAGGCAAAAATCATACCCGCATCTAAAAGCACATCCACCACCGACTGGCACAGGCGCCGCTGTTCCTCCGAAAGCTCCGGCAGCGTCGCATAATACTTTGTCAGCGCCAGCAGATAAATATCCGGGATCCGCTCCCGATCAGAGCTTCCCTGCACAGCACCCTCCAAAAATGCGAACACCTTGTCGTCCGTCGGACGGTTTTCCAGAAAATATTCCACGCTCTTGACCGTGAAATACGCGCGCACGATATTTTCCCCTGTTTTCTTGCGTGACGCATAAAGCTCGAACACCCGGTCTAACTTTGCTGTATTGCCGGTAAAGAGCATCTGCGCCACCAGCCGTTCCTCCAGATCGTACGTCTCCACCCGGAGCCGCAGCCCCTGCATCAGGACACGGTACATCTGATCCACCGTACCGTTGAAATGTTCGCAGAGATAATCGAGAATCACACTGTCCGGCTTCTCGTGTTCAAAGACATACCAGGTCAGATAAAGCAGGTGGTCATCCCGGTCAAAGAGATTTTGAAGCAGCATTCTCCCGCAAAGCCGCAGCAGCAGATTGACCGGCAGACCTTCCAGACCATACCGGCACACCATCTCATACGCCTCGCTGAAATGCCCGCACCGGATCAGCGTCCCGCAGACGCCGTTTCTCTCATCCCGCGTCAGCTGGTCCTTGTCAAGACTCAGAAGGTATGAAACACTTCCATCCTTTTTCGCATCCTCAATCCCATCCGCCATCCTCTTATAATACCGCACGATCGCTGACAGCACCTTTGCCCTAAACAGCGGGTGCAGCTCCATCTTCTGATCCGCGTGCTCCAAAAGGATCGCATCGTCCCCGGTCAGCACCTCCTTGCGGCAGGCTTTTGCACACGCATTCATAAAGAGGAACGGATGCATTGGATTCATTTCAAAACAGGTCTGTAAAAGTTCCTCCATATCCGTAAATACCGGCTGGATGGCGCAATTTACCCGCGCATACCGCGTCTCATTTTCATCCTGGAATAGAACCAGATCGCGCTCCGAAAACAGCGGCACATACGCCGTGCCCTCGTTCAGCACATACGCGTCCTCCGTCATCTGCTCCTCATGGCGCACCACCACGTATTTCATCGCCGGTTCCCGGCATTCTACCCGGCAGGATTTCAAAATCCCCGGCAGGACACGCGCCATCTGCGTATCGATCAGTTCCGGATAGATCAATTTCCGGTACAGGACCGCCAGGGCACCGTCTATCCGTTCCTTGAAAAGCTGATCCACCGCAAACTCTTCCATCGCCCGCTCGTACATCCGGTAAATATCCGAATCCGGCGTTCCATATGTAAGAAGGTTCGCATAAAGCTTCGCCAGTGACCCCGCATCCAAATTTGCCGAATACGAAAAGTATAAAAATACCTCACGCGACATCAGGCGGTCATAATTCTCCGGCATCGCATATAAATAATATTCATACAGGCGCGTCAGACTCAAATCTGCCTCCAGCGCCCGGCTATACCATTCAAAACAGGCTGTCTCCCGGCAGTCTCCCCGGATCAGCATTGCACAGAGCGCCTCCAGAATCTCCGTCTCCGGATACAGCCCGTAAAGTTCCGTCAAAAGGCGTCTGTAAAACTCCCGGTACGAACGGGACGCACGCATCACCCGGACCGCCGCCAGTGCCAGCTCGCGGCTGATAATTTTCCGGCGTGCCCCATAGTACAAGGCATGAAGCTCAAAATTGCCCGCATTGTCTAAAAGGATCGGATCACTCTCCAGAAGTTTCAGTCCCGCCGCATAGAGGAATGGGCTGTGACAGCCATCCTTAAACTCCTGCTCCATGCTGATCAGCACCGTAACCGGATTTTTCTGCAGTTCCTCATCCAGACGCAGAAGCATCAGATAATAAAACAGGCTGCTGCCCGTCTCCTCCGACGCATACTGCTGCAGCAGGCGGATCAAAGTGTCCTTCTGCTCGGCATTGCCGGTCAGCGTCACGTACAGATAGCGGTACAGGCAGTTAAGCTTCCGGTCGCCCGATATTTTAAGCGCCGCTGAATCCTGCAGCTCCTTTAAAATCGTCTGCGCTTTCTCACGCCGATCAGTCAAAAGGTATAATTCCGCCTGCAAAAGCCGCAGTCCCGCGTCATAGTGCGTCATTTTCATCAGATCCAGCTCCCGCTGCATCTGGTGAACCGCCTCCGGGCCGCCGATCCCATTTTCATACGCCAGACGGGCAGTCAGATAATTTCCAAGCTCTTTCTGGAATGACATATGTGCCCGGTCGCATCCGCCCGCATCGGCAGCCGATGCCTCGATCGGGATCCGCACGGTTTCTCTGGCAGTGTGAATCAGGACGGCACCGAAATTCTTTCCGGCATGCAGCCGTTCCGCCAGAATCCGTACCGGAAGACGGAGCAGACCATCTTCAAAATCCGCCTGCGTCGCACTCTTCTTCGGCAGATGGAGGAACTCGCCGTCTGCCGTCACCTCCAGGTACACACTGCCCCAGTTATCCATCCGGATCTCGATCGTGTCCTCGGCATTCTCAGCCAGCTCGGCATATACGCGCGCCCTGCCCGGAATCGTCAGACCGACCGGCTTTTTCACGCCCAGTCCAACCAGAAATTCTTCCATAAAATTTGCCCGGCTGCCGTGCCCCTTCAGGCCGTCATAGAGTGCGCGCACATGCATATCCTGCATAAACGGCACTTCCACAAAATCCGGGTACTCCAAAAGCCGGAGCGCCGTCTCCATATCATTTTCCGCGACGTGCAGAAAATCTTCCGCCGTTTTCAGATCACCCAAAGTCTTCCCGGCGTCTGCCACCTCGACGTGAAACTCATACGGAATCTCCTCTTCCCCGCAGTTTGTCACCAGATAAAAAGAACCCGTGATCGTGTCGCCTGCCGTCAGGAACGAAGTGTCCACTTCATATACGATCCGGCACCGGAGTCCGCCAAACGAATTGTTATCCCCCGGAATCCGCACCCGCAGGTTCGAGGAATACACAAATCCCTTCACACTTAATCCATTTTCGCTCCCGATCCATAAATTTCTCTGCATCAGGGTATTCATCCGCAGCGTCTCGTCTATCTTTTCAGGCGACCAGGTCATCTTCGGCTGTTCCGAATCGATGATTCCCTTCGCCAGCCGGTTAATTCTCTCTTTCATTCCTATTACCTGCCGTTTCATTATCCTGTCCCGGTAACTGCTTCATCTTCCCACAGTTCCGTCGGTTCGAAATCTCGTACCTTACATCATACCATATTTTGTCAGCATTTACATCAGGGAATTGGAGAATTTCGCTGATTGCCCATCCGGCATTTTTATAGAAACAAGCGCTATCCTGCCTGCCGGGCAAAAATTTGATGATTCCGCCCGGTATATGGAATAGCGCCTGTTTCCAGTTTTCAATCGTTTTCTAATTTTTCTTAATTTCCTAATCCCAGTCGCCCACATACAGGCGTGTGCCAGTCTGCCAAGCTGTTGGTTCATAGATCGTCCAAATTGGATATGGATATGCTTTTCCTTGCAGAGAATCATCTATTGCGATCGTCTGATCAACGCCATTGGTGCCTGTTTTGGACGACAGGTCAGCGGCACCTGTCCTGGTAATACTGGAATAGCTGTCCTTTACAGAGCTGCTGTCCACATAAGGTGCGCCAATGATTGCGTCGCTTAGCTTTGGCAGATACCAGCATTCTTCCGGGACCGAAAGAATGCCAGCTTCCAGCTGGGCTCCTGGCCCCCACCACCAGGTATTGTTCAACTGACCAATATAGTGTCCAAGGAACATTGAGGTTCCAGCCGCTTTCACACTTCCTGTTGTGTAGCAGTTCGAAAGAACCAGTTTTGCAGAATCATATTTTCCAAATAAACCGCCTGCGATGGCATTATATGTATTCGTTCCACACGCATCCGCTGCACTGAAACTCTGTATTACCGAAATCGGACCATCCATCCACCCCACGAGGCCTCCGGCACACCTGCCGCCTGACACATTCTTTCTATCTGACAGCACTTCCGCACCACTTTCCGTATAACCGTAAGAGCGGTTCCGTCCGCCGACATAACTGTTTTCAATGCTGAATTCTTTCCCGGCAGTTCCGCCATTCTGGTTGTTTTTCAGGTATCCATACAAACCTCCGGCGGTTCCAGTTGTATCCACATACCCAGAGAAGAAGCTGTTTTCCAACTTCATCTGACCAGAGCTCTCGGCAAAGCCGACCAGACCTCCGCTAGCATCGGTTCCCTGTATCCGTGCATTTTTTCCTGAAACATATACGTGATTCATCACTAAATCACTTACTTTTGCTTCCCCGATCAAGCCTCCGGTTTTTCCTCCACTTATTTGCAGCGTCGGTGCATCTACAACTACATGGTCGAGTGTCAGACTGCCACTATTCGTGCTTCCAACCACCGCGCCTGTTGCCAGCGTTCCAGAAATCCGGGATTCTTCTCCATATATATGGATATTTTTAATCGTTAGATAGCTGTCCGCCGAAGTGCCTGCCTGCGCCACCAGCCCTGCTGTATTCTGCCCCTGACAGGAAATGTCCGGATCCTTCAGATTCAAGTTTGATATCGTCAGATGATCCGTCTTCTGAAATAAAGCCGCACCATTCCAGGCAACAGGAGTTATCTTTAAGCCTGCAATCGTATAACATTCACCCAGTTTTGCTTTTTCTTTCTCATCCACCTCCGCATCATAAGAGATAATATCCGGGTTGTTAATCGGCCAGAAACTTCCACCTTCATACTTGGAATTTCCCGGACTGTAGATCGTCATCTTTCCGTATGCATCTTTCACCTCTTTACAATACGCTTCCGTCTGTGAGGTAATCGAATCATCCTCCTGCCAGAGAATATTATCGGTCTGAATGACCCGTGTGATCTTTAAACCACCATAGCCTTCTCCGCAGAAATTCAGATTCTGCAGATGACGCCCATTGGCAACCTTAACCGTATAGGTATCCGTTCCATCATCATTGGGTTCAATTACATCGGCAAAACAACTGTTGAACTTATATGAGAGCCTTGTATTTTCTGTCGGTGGATAGCCATCCTCGCTCAATTTTACGGTAACATTTTCTCCATTTATGTAACCGCCCGGCTGATAACCTCCCCAGGTACCCAGACTACAGAAATTTCCACCCTCGCGTGATAAATCATCCAGATAGAAACGCAATTTCAACTTTTTCTCTTCCGTTATGCCTATTTCAAAACGATTTACCCTGTTTTTGTCGGCAAATCTCGTCCAACTGCCATTTGCCTCATTTTTTACACAGCTGGCAGCTTTCTCTTCCGTATCTACAAAGCAAAATTTTGATCCCATTCTCAGAGTATTTTCCTGCAAATCACCCGTATTGACTTGGAGAACATACCACATCGTTTTACCGCTCAATTCGCCGGTAATCGAAAATATCAGATGTATTCTCTGATTTTCTTCAAGCGGAGACGGAGAGACATAATCGATATACAGCCTGTTTCCAGTATGCAGCGCCTCTTCGTTCTCTTCCTTGTCCCAGTCCCCGACATGGTTATTCAGAAACCAGGAAAATCCCTTTGAAGCGTTCTGCGCAGCAAGTTTTTCCGCTACTTTCTGGATCGTCGGCATGGGATAAATCGGTATTTCTGCTTTCTTTAATTCTGGATCATACGGATATGTATTCTCGCTGTCTGCACCCGTTCCCTCAGCACCAAACAGTTCTGAAAGTTCTTCTGCGTATGCGAGCACATATTTCTCATTCACCTTACTGCACACATAACAGCCCGGATAAACTGATTTTTTGTTTGTTCCCGTACCGCTCGTCTCCGACGGCAGCCTTCCATCCGTTCTACTTGCATAATCATAGAACGCAACAAACGCAGGTGCTTTCATCGCCGGATTCTCTGTTTCATCCGCTGCCGTTCCGCTTCCATCCTCCGTTTCATCCGATTTTTCCTCAGCCGTCGGCGAATACACCGACGCCGACACATATGTATTCGCTATCTGACTGTCTGCCGGAAGCTGTGCGGCGAGACCTCCTGCGAATCCGCCGGTATATGCCGCTACATTATAACGTCCGGTAAGATTCTCAAAGGCTGCATTGGCATTTGCCCCATTCCCCGGTTTCTGGGATGTGTCAAACTTCTTGTTTGCTGTATGACCGCCGACATAACAGCTCTGAATCTGCACCGTGGGACCGCTTGCGGCGGCTGCAGTTGATGCTTTCTCAACAGTTCCGACCAGACCGCCGGCGTACATGCCTTCCACATAGAGTGCCGCTGCGCTGTCGGTCAGAGAAATTTCCCCCTTTGCCGTGCCGATCAGGCTGCCCGCCGTTCCCTTTAAAGCGCGGATCCGGTATTTGCTTTCTTCCTCCTGCTTCAGATCTGCCGCTTTTTCTGTGCTGCTTCCCAGCTTATCACGGAAATGATTCTCCGCCAGTGCATCCTGGACGGTCAGAGTGACGCCCTCAAATGTGCCCACCAACGCACCGGCAGAAGCGCCGGTCTGCTCTGCCTGTACCTGCGGATATTCAATCTGCACATTTTTAATTTTCACCGTTGCCAGATTCGTAGTTCCCCGGGAATCCGTTCCCGGCGTCACCGCACCAATCAAAGCGCCTGCACTCGCCTTCGTCCGGACCACCGGCTGGCAGATCAGCAGGTTTTTAACACTCATATCCTGTGTTACCGTTCCAAACAGTCCACCCGTCCCATCTACTGCTGTGATTGAACTTCCCGCCGTTTTTCCTACCTGCAGACCATCGATCCGGTATGTATTTCCCTGATAGTCCAGTGGATACGGCAGACTAAGCGGAAGATAGCTTCCCGCCTCCGTGATATATGCCTGTGCCGTCGGGTTCGTCCGATCTGCATTCGTTTGATCCGTCACCCGGTAGGCAATCGAGATGGTTTCCGCATTCTGATTCAAAAAATTCGAGCCAAATGCCGTATGCAGCTTCGCCACATGTCCGCAGTAACCGCTCTCGTCCGCAATATTTTCTCCCGCTTTCCAGGTCAGATCACTATTCTGCATCGCCGTAACCGTTTTGGATGTAGTCACCGCCCCAGTGTACAGCTGATCCGGATCCCAGCCTGAAACCCGCTCATCCAGATTTTCCAGATGGCGGAAGCTGCCAATCTCCGCGCTTCGGTCCGTACTGATCGATGCAAAGAGGCTGCTGCCGGATTCTATATTGCTCGTTTTAACCTGCGAAAGCGCTTCATTGTTGAAAACCTGCGCGTACACAAAGATATTTTCGCCCGGAATAAAGGAGGCAAAACCTCTTTCATCCTGCTGAAATATCATATCCGTCTGTGCCGGCTGGTTGAAATCCATAAATTTGAATCCTGTACTTGTGCCCGTGCCGGCTGGCGCCGCTATGTCATCCAGAATGACCTGATACGTTCCATCCGAATTGCCCGAAGCTCCGGACACCTTCGCCACACGCGCCGAGCGGCTGGTTTCCGGGGGATTGATCTCGATGTATCCGGTTGTACCGCTCTTTTCTCCCTTTACAAACAGACTCAGTGAATGTTCATTTTTATTCGGATCCTCGATTTTTGCATATAAAATATCATCATTCACCAGTTTCACTGTCGGCGCCTCGAATTCCTCCACCGGCAGTTCCGGGACTTCCAGATTTCCTGATGCGTAATATCCGATCGGCAGTTTCTGATCCTTATAATTGGAGTTAGCTCCCGTAAACCGCTCCCGTTTTCCGGCATCAGACGCCGCCGCCAGAAGTGCCTCGCTTCCGATATCCGTCTGCACAAACTGATAACGATCCGAATACCACACCTCGCGGACCAGTCCTGCCTCCGGATCATAGAAAATAAGATAGCTCCCGTCTCCACGGACGGTCTCATCAATCGATCCAAACGGAAGAAGGCGCTGCCGGATCTCCTCGGTCACATTCGCAGATGCCAGCGCCATCTCACCGCCAGACTCTTCTTGTTCCGATTCAGGCTGCCCTGCCTGTTTTTCCGGCACATAGAGAACCCCGTAGATATTTCCCTCTTTCTCCTCCGCCAGCACTGTATTTTCTACCGAAATTCCCAGCTTTGCCTGCTTTTGATCGTCTGAAAATTCCCCCTGTGCCTCCATATGGAGCAGACGCGGAATCGTTCCACTGGAGACCTCCAGTGTCAGATGATTCTGCGCCGCCAGATAGATCTCCTTCGCCGTCTGATCCATCTCCAGACGGCGGAGCTTTCTTTGGTAATGAATCACCGCAACAAAAGAAAGACTGGCAAGAATACCGACAATCGCAATCACCGTCAAAAATTCCGCCAGTGTAAACGCCGCCCTTCTCTTCTGTTTGTTCTGTCTCTTCTGCTCCATCTGTCCTCGTTCCTCTTTTTATTGTAACTGTTCAGTACCTTCACAGTCACGCGCAGACCTGCTGAACAGTTAGTTTTTATTTTATTTCTGATCCAGGTTGACCGCACGCACGATCAGGTTAATCGGCTTTACCACCGCTTTCCGGGAAGTTCCCATCGTATCTTTTTTCCGGTAGATCGCCAGATTTTGAACCGTAAAGCACGCCGTCTCCTCCGAATAGGTATAGCCGTCAAATGCCGTATAATATTCATCCGAGATCGCCGCCTGCGTCAGCAGAGGTATCTTTTTATACGCATCATCGTAAGTATAATCCCCATACCATTTTTCAATGCCCGTGCCAGACCAGTCTGTCGCACTGAAGTGCAGCCACAGGTGGCTGTTCCCACTCCGCAAAAGAGGTGTTACCATTTCTCCTGTTTCGGAAGTCCCGGCAGAATTTTTCACTTCCAGCGCATTGGCAAATTCATCGGTCATCAGTTGCGCCGTGAGCGACAGCGCCTGCTCTGCATCTGCCTGATCCTGCGTCCTCTGGTAAACATTTTTTACCATCATCACGCCGCCTCCAAGCACCGTGCCGATCGTGCCGAGAATCACAATCGCCGCCAGCAGCTCCGTCAGCGTCATACCGTTCTTTGACCGAAGTTTTTTCTGACATACTGAAAAGAGCTTGCAGTGACCCTTGGATGCCGTCTGTTTCTGCTGCCTGCAATGCCTATTTCTGCATCTGCGGCATTCACTTCTCTCCTGTCCCATCTCTGTCTCCTCTATCGGTATCTGTAAAGCAGATCTTGTAAGTTTACCTCTTCCTCTTCTGCATCCGAATCAGCCTGGCTCATATACAGCACGATCGGATACTGTCCCGTCCGGTAATTCGTCTGTGTGCCTGTCTGGTAGGCATTTGACGCCAGGCTTTTCTTCATGCCGCCGGTTCCAGATGCTTCCAGCTCCAGAACATATCTGCCCGACGCCTGTTCCGCTGTCCGGTTGTTCTCCAGCTGATTGCGGCTGTCATAATAGCCCGCCATCTGCTCTTCGCCCTGCTGCAGCATCCTGCCGGACGCCAGAAATGCACTCAGAAACATCGTCATTCCCAGTGCAATCACAAGAACCGATATCAGTACCTCTGTCAGCGTCTCTCCCGCATTGGCACGCAGCTTTCTTCCAGCTGCCCATTCCATTCTACTTATCATCCTGCAGCAGCTCCTTCTCTATTGTTCCGTTCTGCCAGCGGATCGTCGTGATGATGGTCGTCGTCGTGATCGTGTAGGAATCATCGTCATCCGAATCTCCGTCATCGCCCTTTACTTTGACCTCTACTGTGACCATCTCACTCTCGGAGCTATGTGCTGCTTCCAGCTCCAGCCGTTTCTCGCACCGCTCTTCCTTCTTGTCATCCGCCGTTACTGTATCTGAGATAACCGCCTTGATTTTATAATGATCCGTCATCCACAGGCGTACACTGGTCTTTAACGGACCAATCGTGTTCCCGCTCATTCCGGCTTTCTTCACTGACAGGGTAAAATCTTTGTACGCCATTTCTTCCTCCGATGCATTCTCCCCGTCTGCCAGCTTCCGATACTCATTATTTCTATAAATATCCACGATCAGTGAATCGAGAACCGCGCTATTCGCACTCTCTGCGCTTGACAAACCCGAATCCGTTCCATAGAACTTTTGCCACGTCGCCTCATTATCCGTGTTTTTCCGGCTGCCGACGTAGTAGCAGTAAAAATCATCCTCATCGTCTTCCTCGTCATCCCGGCTGTCATGCACGATCACTTCCTTGATCTTGACTATATTCTCCGTCTTCTGCAGCTCATCCCGCAGAAATGCCGCCGCCGAGTCCACCGCATACCTCTTCTGGTCCTCCCTCGGGAGGTGGCGGTTCTTTCCAGCCGACGCGGAAGCGGACGCCAGAATGATCGACGCGCCCACCCCGCAAAACACAAAAAACAGGAGCGCCGCCATCAAGCTGGCGCCATCCTGATTTTTCATACGCCTAAAAACCTGCCTCCAGATTTCCGGGCGTTTTTCACTGTTCTCTGCTTTTTTCATGCTTTATTCTCCCAGCGCCGCCTCTGCCGCTGTCTCAAGGTCCGAACGCTGCAGGTTCGACACATCCGCATTTGCCAGTCCCGACGGTGCCTGCGTCTCCTCCGGTTCCAGCTCCAGACCTTCCTCCGATTCCGCATCGTAGCGGGTCTCAAAATAGGTCAGCTGGAACGCCACCGCCACTGAGTGGATGCGGATATCCTCTAACTCTTCATTTTCCAGATCTTTATCATCCTGAATGCTCAGATCCTCGATCAGACAGCGGTACGGTCCTTCGACCACCTCATGAAGCATCGAAACAGCGTGATCAAACGAATCCGCCGTAAAAGAAATATTCATCGCGCGGCGGATCTCCATTCCGTCCACCTGCGGCTCTGAATACTGGAAAGTAAAATCATACGCATTCGCAAAAATACGGTTCAGCTCCTCCGTCTCCGTCTTGAAATGATTGTAGGCCGGAACCATCGGCGCATTCGATGTCTTGTTTTCCTCGATCTCTTCCTCCATCTGCCGGATCTGCATCGCTTTCATCTGCTCCAGCTGAATCTGGGCATCCAGCTCCGCCGTGTCCGCCGCCTCAATCCGCCTCTGCACCGGCAGGTAAAATCCGGCATAGTAGCCGCCCGCGATCAGGGCAAAGACTACAACCAGCAGCACTATTTTCTGTGTTTTTGTTAATACATATTTCCCTAACGAATTCATTTTTCTTTGCCCTCTTCTGGTTCGTTAAAAAATACAGCCATTGACACTCCCACCTGCTTCAAGGATGCCAGAGTTCTCTCTTCGCCATCTTTCTTCACTGTTTCCTCCAGCGAAGCGGTCACATAGCGCGCATTCGGATCCGCCTGTGCATCACGGACCAGCTGCGAAAAGAGTGTACCATTGGGAATGGTTCCTTCCAATGACATCTGATCCGAGGTGATCGAAACACTCGAAACTGCCGTCAGCGGGAAAATCTGTGATTTCAGGGAATCCAGCATCATCCGGCGGTCCGGAAGCTTACTCTCTTCCTCATTCAGATACCCATTTCCATAATGCGCGTACTCTGCCAGGACCTCACCGTACACCTCGTTGGATTTCTCCAATGTACGAAGCTCCTTCTCTGTCGCCGCATAAACCGCCTCTGCCCGGTCTGCCTCCTGCAGGGGAAGCATTACGCCAAATCTCGAAAATCCGTAGACAAAAACCATAAAAACGGCAAACGCGCCCAGCTCCGCCGCTATTTTCCCTTTTTTAGTCTGCTTCTGATACAGATTGATGCGCCGTTTTTTCGGATACTTCGGACCGCCAATCTGCATATTCGCGATTGATTTTAAATCAGCCACCGCTCTTCCTCCTTATGCAAGTAATACACCGTATGCCTGTGGGCTGTCGATCCACTCGTCTTCCTCATCCAAAGAGACCTCCGGCAGAAGCTCCGCCACACTCCGCACCGGCAGATCCAGCGTTTCTTTCAGCGCATCAATCAATTCCCCGTATCGTGCGCCTCCGCCGCAATAATAGAGGCTGTCGATCGTATTATTCACATTGTTGAAGCTATAAAAGTTCAAAACTCGCATGACCTGGACGGCGCGGGTCCGGTACTGCTCCTCCAGCACAGCCGCCATCTTTTCTTTGTCGGTCTCCTCGCGGTTTTCTTCCTCCACCTCAATTCCCAGTTCCTGCATCTTGTTCTTATCTCCCGAACGGATCTGCTCGATCTCCTCACAGCCCGGCTCCATGGTACGGGTAATATCATAGATCCCCTGGCGAAAGAAATGGATCCGCAATGCTTGGGTTCCCAGATCGAGAATCGCATAGTCTTTCACAGTTTCCGATTTTTCTGCCCCCTTTGCGTTCTCTTTTTCTTCCTTTTTATGAGGTTCTGCATTCAGCTTTGTCTCCAAAGCCTTCTTCTCATCCGCCATTCTCTCTTCTGCATATTCCAGAATCCATTCCAGTCCCAGCACGGCCGGAACCAGACCGACCAATTTCAAGTGTGCCATCTTGGCCAGTTTTTCAAATTGCTGCGACAGCTCTTTCGTACACGCCGCACCAATCAAATCCATTTTTTCCTGATCCGCATAGATCATCGCATAATCAAAGACGTACTTATCCATCTCGTTTCCGATATAATCATGGAACTCATATGGAAGATTCAGCCGGAGCTGTTCCTCCGTCATCAGCGGCAGCTCAAAGCGCCGCACATACGCATCCTCCTGCCGGATGACAAACACGACGTTCCGGCAGCGGATCGCATACTCCTTCAACAAATCCTTTATTAAATCCGCATATTGACGCATATCGTTCCGGTCGATCCCCTCGACCCGCTCGCTGATAAATTCGCGAAGCTCGCCATTTTCCGCATATGCAATCTTGATACGGTAATGTCCAATCTCAATTCCTAAACAATTCTTCATCTCTGCACTCCCTTTAAAAGAGCCCTGTATACCATTGTGTCCATATATCTCCATACAGCAGCATACAAAAACATGCCGCCGCAATCGCCGGTCCAAACGGAATTTTCTCCCTCCGACCGATGACAGAACCTGCAATTCCCAGCACACAGCTGAGAATCAGGAAAAATAATACCTCCCAGGCGGAACGCATATACAGTCCCGTCACAAAAAAAAGTTTTACATCGCCGCCCCCCAGGCTTTCTTTTCCGGTCAGGCGGTCAAACAGCAGGGAAAGTGCCAGCATACTGACAGCCAGTCCGGCACCGGTCAGAACTCCCCGCAGCATCTGTCTTCCCGGTTCCGGTAAGCCCAGCGCCGTGCCGAAAAAGATCAGGATTCCGGCTATCTGAAGCCGGTCCGGTATGATCCACGCATGCAGATCTGTGAGTGTCAGACATAAAAGCACCATCCAGAGCAGAATTCCCCGCAGTGCCAGCACCGAGACATCGTACCGGTACATAATCAGGCAGCATGCAATTCCTGAAACAAGTTCCGTCCAGAATGCCTCCGCCGGGATCTTCGCTCCGCAATAACGGCACCTGCCCCGCAGGCACAGCCGTGAAAAAAGCGGTACCAAATCCAGTACTCCCAGCACATGACCGCAGGCATCACAGTGGGATCTCCCTTTCAAAACGGACGTTCCGTTTAACATCCGCCCTGCCAGACAGTCTGTAAAACTTCCGAGCGCACAGCCCAGAATAAAAGTAATCATCAAAATGTAAATTGTTAAAAATGTGGTTTGATGCAGCATCAATGGAATATCTCCTGTCCGTACCCATGTTCTGTCTGTTTGTAAATCCCCAATATTTTATATCTTCCAAGATATGTAAAACGCTATCTTTATCTTAAAACGCCCAATTTCATTTCTTTTATTTGGCGCCAAATCCCGGCTTTGGACCAAATGGATTCTGGCTGGTTCCCCCAACTTCATTTCCCTCATAGAAAGGAGCGGTCTGAAGCGGAGACGTATTCGCATATGGATTAGCCGCCGGATTTCCGATGTAAACCAGAATATCTGTACACGGTGTCTTGGCTTCCATCGCCGTCTTCCGGTATTCCTGCCCCAGGTCATTTACCTTCTTTGTTCCACTTCCCTGTGCGTACTCAATGTGCGCGTTCTCTCCCTCTGCCTGACAGACAATCTTTCCCTCTTTTACATTGTATCGGTAATAGCGGTATTGCTTCTGCGGCTGGTTCTCGTAGCGTTCCAGGCTTTCCTTGCTTCCATACAGCATTGCCACGGCCGCCGCCTTCGCCGCACGGACATTCGCCTGATTGGCTGCGATGACCGCTTTTTTCCGCTGTGCCGTAAAAATCGGAATACTGATCGCCGCCAGGATCCCTACGATCGCTATCACCACCAGCAGCTCTGCCAGTGTAAAACCGTGTTGGTTCTTTTTCATTTGCTCACCCACTTTTTATCAAAATGACCTGCTGACTTTGTTTTGATTCGTGCGTTGCAGGTCACGCTTATGTATCTGACAATGAATGGATTTTTAAATCCTGAAAAATTTCTGATGTGAACATCACTTCCATTCTAAACGTTACTGTTCACACACGTGTGCCCAGCAACGGGATTTTGCCGATGCTGCGCATTCCAAATCGGCAAAATCTGCTGCCAGAACTGTATCGTACGGAATTTTCAGTTCAGAAAATTCCTACCTGTGAACAGTTACTTCTAAACCTTCATGCGCCTGGCAGTCAGGTGTACCACCACAAATGAAAGCTCTGGCAGGCGCATTTAGCAAAAATGGATGGGAAAAACCCCATCCATTTTCTCCACGTATGTGGTTATTTATGAACACTAATTTTATTGTTTTCCAACATACAGTTTAATAATCGCACCATTGATTGCATCTTTATCAGTAGATGCTGTTCCATTTTTACTCGGCTCAATTGATACACTAAACAAATCGTACTTTTCTTTTCCATCAACATCATCAAGAGTTTTTTCTGTAGTAGCTTTTTTGTTTCCCGTTACTACAGTAGCCTGTCCTGTACTAATGTCATAATCATATTCAATTTTTGAAGCTGAATCTGCACTGTCTGTCAGATACTGAGCAACCGCTGCCGCCTTTGCTGCTCTCATATTCGCCTGATTCGTAGCCTTTCTAGCCTTGCTCAGCTGTGCCGTAAATACCGGAATCGAGATTGCAACCAGGATGCCCACAATTGCAACAACCACCAACAGCTCAGCCAGTGTGAAACCTTTTTTGTTCCCACGAACTTTCTTGATTAAACCTTTCATAAAATCAATCTCCTTGTATAGTATTATATTAATGAACAGAGAATTATCTCTGCGCCATCCAGCCTATGCTGTATCACATTTCACATGTGTGCAGTCAATTACGCTTACATCAGATCGTACATCGTAAAGATAGGCAGATAAATCGACACTACAATGATACCCGCAAAAATCGCAAGCACCACCAGCATCGTCGGTTCCAGCAGTGCCAGAAGCCGCTGAATTCGATAATCCGCCTCGTTGGCGTAATAATCGGCAACATTGTCCAGTGTCTCCTCGAGCTCACCGGTTTCTTCTCCGACGGAACACATATCGACCATCGTCGGCGGGAAATATTTCTTTCCCTGCAGACATTCCACCAGACTGCGTCCCCGCTCGATTCCTTCGCGCATGGAGCGAACATCCTCGCTCAGAAGTGCATTGTCCATGACCTTCGCCGTCGTGTCAACCGCCTGATTGATCGTGATACCCGCTGCCAGAAGCACCGACATTGTATTGGCAAACTGCGCTGCGCCGTTCATCTGGTTGATCGCGCCCACAAGTGGAAGGGATAACATGATCTTTTCTTTCTCAATCCGTCCCTGCGGCGTATTGCCGTAGACCTGCGAACCAATCTTCAAAAACGCCAGCACCGCCAGCATCAGCAGCCACCACTTCGCGAAGAAATGAGAAGTCGCGATCAGCATCCGCGTCATCAGCGGCAGCGTACCGCCCAGATCGGCAAATACATCTGCCAGTGTCGGGATAACCTTCGCCATGACGATAATCAGGACAACCACCGCAACCGCAACGACAAACAAAGGATAGGTCATCGCTCCCTTGATCTTCTCCGTCGTCTTGTAGGACTTTTCGTAAAACTTCTGAAGCCTGTCAAAGGATCGTTCCAGCGTACCAGACTGCTCGCCTGCCCGGATCGTCTCGATAAATGTGAGCGGAAAACGGTCGCTATACTTTTCCAGCGCCGACGCAACGGTACTTCCTGCAGCTACTTCCTCTGCCGCAGCCCCCAGGATCTTCCGGATCCGCTTGTCCTCATTCTGATCTGCCAGCATACGCATCGCGTGTGCCACTGTCATGCCCGAATGAAGGGTGAGCGCAAACTGTGAACACAGGATCGCCAGCTTCTTCGTCTTGATCCGCCTGCTTCCGATCTCCATTTCCAGGAGACTGCCCTCATCAGGTCTTTTCTTCTCTTTCTTTTGGCTGATGCTCAAAAGAATCGGATAGTTTTCCCGGATTCTGGAAGCGGCTGCCGCTTCACTCTCAGCCTGGAGCACTCCCCGGACTTCTTTTCCATCCCGTCCCAGCGCTTTATATGAAAAATTTGGCATCTCTCATACCTCCAGCCACAGGATTCAGCTGTACGCCATCCGTATGTACATCGCCATCTGCATCCTTTTTATCATTATTTTAACATCTTTGTTTGTTTTTGTAAATATGCCGTCAATCTTTTGGATATTTTATACGAAACACGCATCTAGATCGGCTTTTTTTTGCTATTTTCTCTATACGTGTTTTGTTTTTGCCAATCTATTTTTGTATATATTTTCACCAACACATCTGACTTTTCTTTCTTTTCCAGACTATTTCAGGTATATAGATCATCAGAGCGGAAATGGTACGTCCCGCCCTGACACTCCCAAAAGAATAGCTCCCGTTTCTTTTTATCTTCTCTCTTATTTCTCGTTTTCCTTATCCAGCATCTCTTCCATCGTATGCCATCCCAGCACCGCGCATTTGACACGCGCCGGCATATGGGAAACATCGACCAGGGCACCGGCTTCCTCGAGTTCTTCGATCTCGTTCTCGCCTGCCTCGCCCTTGATCATCCGCAGGAACAGATCCGCCAGATGGCGTGCTTCCTCTTCGGATTTTCCGATGATCAGATCCAGCATGATATCAGCGGATGCCTGGGAGATTGCGCAGCCGCTTCCCTCAAAAGCACCGTCTACCACCTGTCCATCTTCGACCTTCAGCTGAAGAATGATGTCATCTCCACAGCTCGGATTGACGCCCTCTAATACCAGATTGGCATCCGGCAGCTTTTCTTTATGTAACGGATGCAGATTGTGATCCGTCAGTATTTCATTGTAAAAGGTTCTATTCTCCATATCCCATTTTCCTCCGGATTTCTTTCAGGTTCTGGACAAAACGGTCGATGTCCTCCTCCGTATTGTAGAACGCAAAGCTGGCACGCGCTGTTGCAAATACACCCAGATGTTTTAAAAGCGGCTGGGCGCAATGGTGGCCTGCGCGCACATTGACATTTGCGGCATCCAGAATCGACGCGATATCGTGCGGATGTACGCCGTCCACGGTAAAGCTGATAATTCCGTTGTGCTCTTCCGGCTTATCACTTCCCTGGATATGAACGCCCGGAATCTGCTGCATCGCCGTCATTGCCCGTGTTGTCAGCAGCTCCTCACGCTTCCGCACCTCGTCAAATCCGACGTTCATCAGATAATCGATCGCCGCCTGTAAGCCGACCGCACCGCCGCCATTGACGGTACCGGCTTCGAATTTGTGCGGCAGTTCGGCAAAGACTGCGGATTCCCGGCTGACCGAATCGATCATCTCGCCGCCCGTCAGGAACGGCGACATCGCATCCAGAAGGGTCTCTTTTCCGTACAGGACGCCGATTCCCATCGGTGCCATCAGCTTGTGACCGGAAAATACAAGGAAATCTGCATCCAGTGCCTGCACATCCACCGGAATATGCGGGGCGCTCTGTGCCGCATCGATGACGATGACACCGCCTTTTTCATGCACCAGTTTCGTCAGCTTCTCTACCGGATTTCTGCGGCCAAGGACATTGGAAATCTGCGGCATCGCTGCGATCTTTGTCTTTTCTGTCACCAGGGCTTCCATATCCTCATCCCGGTAGGAACCATCCGGCTGACATTCCAGATAAACGAGCTTCGCGCCTGTCTGTCTGGATACCATCTGCCACGGCAGGATATTGCTGTGGTGGTTATCAATGCTGATTAAGATCTCATCGCCTGCTTTCAGACTGGTTAAACCATAGCTGTACGCGATCAAATTCAGGCTCTCGGTGCTGTTGCGTGTAAACACGACCTCGCTCGTCTTTCCAGCATTGATAAATTCCCGCACGCGCTCTCTTGCCGCTTCATATGCCTCCGTCGCCTCGATTCCCAGCTCATAGAGCCCGCGGAGCGGATTGGCATTTTTCTTTGTATAGAAATCTTCCACTGCCTTTAATACCGCCTCCGGGCGCTGTGCCGTTGCCGCATTGTCCAGATATGCGATATCCGAACCCGCAAGCAGGGGAAAATCTTTCTTGTAATCTGTCATGTTCTGTTCCTTCTTATATATTTGTTTGTATACTTGCTGCAAAAACAAACCGCAGCCAACTTACAGTTTTTTCATTTTATTATCGCTTCTGGTTCATGAACTCCTGAGCCTGCTTCTGTACTGCCTCGTCAGCTACCAGCTCATTCAGCGCGTCGATTCTCGCCCGCGCTACCATGCGCTCAGCTTCCTCTCTCGACAGTCCGCGGGAGCACAGATAAAACAGCGTTGCATCGTCCAGATCGCCCATCGAAGCGCCGTGATTTCCTTCGACATCTTCTTCCGCACACAGAATCAGCGGAATCGTCTGGTTTACGATGTCATCGCCAAGCAGCAGCACATCCTCGCGCTCAGTTCCCTTTGCCCCGGCGCATCCCGGCACGAAATCGATCGTTCCGCGGAACAGCTTGGAGGAATCGTCCTGCAAAACGCCGGAAACTTCCATCATGCTCTCTGTCTTTTTACCGCGGTGGCGTACTGTATAGTTCATATCCAGTTTCTGGTTTACACTGGTGTAATAGCCGATCTTCGCGTCAAATGCGCTCTTTTTTCCTTCCAGCTCGGTCAGGCAGCCCGCGTAGACCTTGCCTGCGCCCAGCTCCAGTTTCAAAAGCTCAAATGTGGCATTTTCCCCGCAGGACGCACCGATATCACTCAGGCAGGTATATCTGTCGCCGAGAAGCTGCACTTCCTGAAGCTGTACCTTTGCATTCTTTTCCGCATGGACCTTTACCTGAAACGAGGATGTTCCCTGTGCGTCCTCCCCGGAGCGGAATACGATCAGCACCTTTAAGCGGCTGTTTTCCTTTGCATCCAGAAAGAGGCGGTTCTGGTAACTGCCGTTTTTATAATCGACGCAGAGAACCGTCCATTCTGTATTTTCATTCTGCAGCACAGCTGCCGCTTCCGCTGTCAGTCGGTAGATACTTCCCGCACCGGCATTTTCTTCTGCAACAACCGTTCCATTTACAGTGTCCGTTCTATTTGCGCCAGCCGTTCCGCATTCCTCCGCCATCGCATCGTACTCGCGTCCCATGCCGGTCTGGATTTCATTCCACTCTTTTCCGGAAATTTCTTTTTCCCAGGTCACACCTGCTGCCAGGCGCTCCGGTTTTATCAAAACACTTTCCTCCGGCCACTCAATCTGTATCTGGCTTTCGTTCATTCCCAGCCGGTTCCAGGTTCGGGTCGGAAGAATGTTTACTGTCATTTCTTTCTGTCCCATTGTTTCCTCCTGTCGTTACCATTCATGCACTTGCACGACCTGCAGCAGAATCTGTTATTTCAAAATCCCCGCTGCAAACAGTAACCATCTATTATCCGATACTGCCCTTCATCTCAAGCTGAATCAGGTTGTTCATCTCAACCGCGTACTCAAGCGGCAGCTCCTTCGATACATCATCCGCAAATCCGCTGACGATCATTGCGCGCGCGTCCTCCTCGCTGATGCCGCGTGACATCAGATAGAAAACAGCCTCGTCGCTGATCCGTCCAATCTTTGCCTCATGGCCGACGTTCGCGTCGCGGGTCCGGATATCCATCGCCGGGACCGTATCGGAACGTGAAATATCATCCAGCATCAGGGACTGGCAGGAAACCGACGCCTTAGAACCGGATGCCTGTTTTCCAATCTGCACGCTGCTTCGGAACGTACTGATACCGCCGTCCTTGGAAATAGATTTCGTATTAATATAGGAAGAAGTCCGTTTGCCCGTGTGGACTACCTTCGCACCGGTATCGAGGTTCTGACCTTCTCCGGCAAAAGTAATGCCGGTAAATTCCATCTTTGAATCGTCACCCTTTAAAATACTCATCGGGTACAGATACGATACATGGGAACCAAAGGAACCCGATACCCACTCGATCGTGCCACCCTCTTCCACAATCGCGCGCTTGGTGTTCAAATTGTACATATTTTTCGACCAGTTCTCGATCGTCGAATAGCGGAGTTTCGCATTTTTGCCGACGTACAGCTCAACACAGCCCGCATGCAGGTTTGCTACGTTATATTTCGGCGCAGAACAGCCCTCGATGAAATGCAGATATGCCCCCTCATCAACGATGATCAGAGTATGTTCAAACTGTCCGGCTCCCGGTGCATTGAGTCGAAAATAGGACTGAAGCGGGATCGTAACCGACACGCCCTTTGGCACGTACACAAAAGATCCGCCGGACCAGACCGCCCCGTGCAGCGCTGCAAACTTATGTTCCTGCGGTTTGACCAGATGCATAAAATGCGTCCGGATCATTTCCGCATATTCGCCGTGCATTGCGCTCTCCAGATCGGTGTAGACAACGCCCTGCGCCGCTACCTCCGCACGCACGTTATGATATACTAACTCCGAGTCATACTGGGCGCCCACACCTGCCAGTGATTTCTGCTCCGCCTGCGGGATTCCCAGACGCTCAAAGGTATCTTTGATGTCCTTCGGAACCTCCGACCATTTAGCGCTCATCTTGGATTTCGGACGGACATAGGTTACGATGTTATCCATGTCCAGATCCTCGATATCCGGTCCCCAGTTCGGAACCTGCAGGGAATTGTAAATCTGTAAGGACTGCAGACGGAACTGCTGCATCCATGCCGGGTCATTTTTCTCCTTAGAAATCTTCTCAACGATCTCCGGGGTCAGACCCGCTTTTACTTTATATGCGTCATTTTCTTTGTCTTTTATATCGTAGACGCTGCGATCAATGTCATCTACATACGTTTTTTCTTTCATGTTTGATGCCTCCATATTACCCGTGCTGATTCGTTATTACTGTCGCGTTATCCTGCAGCACTTTCGATTCCAAAAATGCCTGCCTGCGAACAGTAACGATTAGTTCCGGGCGTCTGCCACACCCGCCTCACGGATAAAGGATTCGTAGCCTTCCTGGTTGATCTTATCAACCAGGGAGCCGTCACCGGTTGCCACGATCTTTCCATCTACCATGATGTGCGTATAGTCAACATGCAGTGCATCGAGAATCCGGGTGCTGTGCGTGATAATAAGAAGCGCGCCGTTCTGGTTCTTCTGGTACTCTTCCACACCCTTAGAAACCAGACGGACTGCATCAACATCCAGACCAGAGTCTGTCTCATCGAGGATTGCCAGGCTCGGATTTAAGAGCATCAGCTGTAAAATCTCAGATTTTTTCTTCTCACCGCCAGAAAAGCCCACGTTTAAGCTTCTCTGTGCATACGATTCATCCATCTGGAGAATGTCCATCGCCTTTTTGAGCTGTTTATGAAATTCCCAGATCTTTAAGTTCTTGCCAGTCTGCTGGCGCATCGCGCTCCGCAGGAAACTTTCCAGCGAAAGTCCCGGTACCTCCAGCGGCTCCTGGAAGGACAGGAACATACCGGCTTTGGAACGCTTGTCCGTGGACTCATGTGTGATATCCTCACCCTTAAATAAGATCTGACCGCCCGTGATCTGATATCGCGGGTTTCCCATCAGGACGTTTCCGAGCGTCGATTTGCCCGCGCCGTTCGGTCCCATCAGGACATGTACCTCTCCTGCGCCGACGCTCAAATCAACGCCGTGCAGGATCTCTTTTTCTTCTATATTTGCTTTTATCTGATTTACTTCTAACACTTTTTCTGCCATAAAGCACTCCATTTCCGGGACCGGCTGAGACATTCATGCTCGGTCTGTCTGATCTGTGACAGCCGCCTCGTCACGAAAGCGGTTATCCCTCTTAGCAAACGTCCATCTCTCTGGTTCCTTTTTTCTATAATAAATCTGACTGTTCAGACAGCCAGATTACCCTATGGCTATTATAGGTATTTATTTCCGGATTGTAAACCCTCATTTTTCACAAAACAAGAAAGATTCTTATTATATTATTGAGACTTTTTTTCGTTTATTATTGAGTCAGCATCATCCACCCCCAATACACAACCCCTAATCCCCACGAACTCAGAATCCCATACAGGATCACCGGACCCGCGATTGTAAATATTTTGCATCCGACACCAAATACCTGCCCTTCCGCCTTGTATTCCAGCGCCGGGGATGCAACTGAATTGGCGAATCCGGTGATCGGAACCAGCACACCAGCCCCAAAAACACGCGCCAGCTTCTGGAATACATTTGCCCCTGTCAGGATAACGCTGAGCAGAATCAGTCCCAGCATCGTCCAGAGCGCCGCCGTTTTCTCCTCCATGCCTGTCTGAACCAGACAATTTGTGCTGATCTGCGCCGCCAAGCAGATCAGCCCGCCGGAAATGCCCGCCATCAACACATTTTTCCATGTACTGTGGACGGGCGTAACCGATTTGACATATGCTTCATATTGATCTTTTCTGGCTTCCATGGTTTCTCCTCTCTTCTACTGTTTTCCAATTCCATGTAAGAAATAATACAGCGAACCCGCACATTTCCCCGCCGCAATCGCGAGAAGGAGATATGGCAGCCCCACTGCCAGACGCAGGCGGCGGCTCAGCACCGGCAGGGCTTTCAATGTCTCTGCCAGCGACATGACGAGGCAGCCTACAAAAATACCACAGGAAAGTCCCGCAGCCGCTAGAAGCAGCTGTCCGGAGACATTTCCAAACATCACCAGAAATCCAGCACCAGCTCCCGTTCTGCCACCGCCTTCTGCTGCCTTCTGCCACAACTCTGCCTCCGGCATTGCCGCTGGCCACGCTATTCTCAGGAAACTCCCGGTCAGCTGTTTCACTTTCTCTGTAAATAAATCCACCACATTTCCAAACAATCCCCCCAGCGCGATAATCGTCTCATACAAGAAGATTTTCCCCTTCGACGCCGTCGCCGTCTTTCCAATCAGGCGCGGATAAACGCCGATGACCACCAGAAAGGCGTAGACTCCCGCTGCCACCGTGCTTCCCGCCGCCAACCCCGCCAGCAAAAGCAGCGCTTCTTTAAGAAACATCGATGTCATCCTCCTTCCGCTCCTCGTTCTGAATCAGCGTTTTATTGACATTTTCCTCATACAGGCGCATTTCTACCTCCAGCGGCGTCGGATCGAGACTGAATTTCCACGAAGTAAAATGGTTAAAAAACAGCAAAATCCCCACCGGAAGCCCGATCGAATAACCGACCTCCAATGCCGTTGTTCCGTCCGACGCCTGCCCCGTCGTGATCTCATATATTTTCCTGAATACATCCAGCACGTTTGCATCGTTGTTGAATGTCATGATCGCAAATGCCGCCCCGAAAAAGCAAATCAGGCAGACGAACAGCGTCTTGCACCACTGCCAGACAAGCGCCTGACGGCGCGGTGGCTGATAATGAATGACATAGTCCGTCTCCCCCAGATTCTGCACCGATGTCCCCGGAATTTCCCGTTCAATCTGCTGGATAATCTCCATGACGTTTCCAACCAGACGGCTTTCGCGCTGTTTCCCGCCGCCGCGGATCCTCTTCACGATCATCGCACGGCAGCGGTTTTCCACGCTTTTTTCACTGCAATAAACTTCTCCCAGGCTTGCAAGCGGTACATTTTTCTCATGTACCTGCGTGATCTGGCTGAGTTTCAGATAGACCGTCTGTGTCATAATGCTGCCTTCTCCGTCTGTGCCTCCGGTCTCAAAAATGCCTCCGCGCTGTCCCCGGAATGCTGTACGAAGGTTCCGTCAATGTAGACGCTGTCCCGCCCCACTGCCATCAGACAGAGACAGAGCGCTGCCACAATCAGAATCATGCATCCGACCCAGATACAGATTCCCATCTTTTTTTTCATTGTCACTTTCACATTTCCCGTCATTTTTTTCCATCCTTCCTGTGTATTCTGGAAACTCCAAAAGTTCCTGTATCCAGTAGTATGGCTGTCTTTCAATGGAGTATGCACATTCATATATTCTGAATTATGAGCCTGTCTTTTTTTCTCATGTTTCTTCCAGCTTTGCGCGCATCTGCCCTAATATTTTCCGCTCGATCCGCGACACCTGTACTTGTGAAATGCCGAGCTGCGCCGCGATCTGAGTCTGTGTCTGATCATAAAAATAGTGCCGCACAATGATCTCCCGCTGCCGTCCATTGAGCATTTTCAGCAAATCTCCCAAAAGCATCCGGTCAAGCAGGACCTCATTCTCCGCTGTCTCCCCAGCAATCCGGTCCTGAAGCAGAAGACCAGTTTCTTCCCCGGCGCTGGCTGGTGCAGAGAGCGATTCAACCGGACTGTCCGCCGCCATCGATGCGGCAGCTTCCTCACAGCTCACTCCAATCTGCGCCGCCAGCTCTTCCAGCGTCGGCTCCCGCCCAAGCGCCGTGCAGAGCGCTTCCCGCGCTGCCCGGAGCCGCTGGTTTTGCTCTTTGATGGAACGGCTGACCTTGATGATCCCGTCATCCCGGAGAAAACGTTTGATCTCCCCCGCAATCATCGGCACCGCATACGTCGAAAAACGCACCTCATATGATAGGTCAAACTTATCAATCGCCTTCAACAGCCCGATACTTCCGATCTGAAATAAGTCCTCCGTCTCACACCCCCGCCCCGCAAAGCGGCGGACGATGCTCCATACAAGCCCCAGATTGTCTTTTACCAGCGCCTCCCGCGCCGTCTTATCGCCCTGGTGTGCCCGTTTGATCTGCTCGATGGTTTTATCCATAGAACTCCGCCGTTTCTTTTTCTTCCTGTTCTTTATTCATATATCCCCTTCCAATTCGCTTTTTCATCGTCACACACGTTCCGCAGCCCACCTTGGACTCCACCTCGACCTCATCCATAAACGCTTCCATAAACGAAAAGCCCATCCCCGAGCGCTCGCCGGTCGTGTCTGTCGTATACATCGGCTCCATCGCCTTTTCCACATCCAGGATTCCTTTTCCCTCATCCCGGACCGAAATTATCAGTTCTTCTCCCTCAATCCGCGCTTCTATGTAAATAATTCCGATTTCATCGCTATACCCATGAATCACCGCATTTGTCACCGCCTCCGAGACCGCCGTTTTCACATCCTCCAGCTCCTCCATCGTCGGATTCATCCGGCTCATAAAGACTGCCGCTGTGACACGGGCAAACTCCTCGTTCGATGAATGGCTGTCTATCTCCAGGTGCATCCACGTGCCATTCTTCTCTACTTGTCTCTGTTCATTCTGTTTAAATTTTCTGTATTCTTCTGAATCTTTTATTTTTTTAAGTTTTCCTTTCACTTCCGTTTCTGATACAGATATATCATCCGCATACATATTCATCTCTCCTTTAATGTCTCCCATCCAGTGCCTCCTCTCTCGTCCGGTACGACTGCACCAAACGATACACGCCGCCGATCCGCAAAATCCGGCGCATCCGCTCGCCTGCCCCGTACACCGCCACCGTGCCGCTGCTGCCCTCCATCTGCTTATACCGGTTGAGAATCACACCGATCCCGGAACTATCCATAAATTCCGTCCCTGAAAAATCAAAAATAATCCGGTTAATATAATTTTCCGCCAGAAGCAGGTCTGTTTCATATTTGAGTGTCAGGCAGTTATGATGATCTACCTCCTTCGGCAGATGAATCACCAGCGCCGAATCGATCGCTTCGTATGTAAACATATTTCGTTCCATATCAGGATTCCCCCTTTTTCGATTTTTTATGCGGCCTTTTCCTATAGGCCTAAAAGAATGTGCCTTGGCACATTCGGGCGTCTCGCGCGGTCGCTTGCAGCATGTTTCTGCTTCGCGCGAGTGCGCATCCTCACGGAGCGTTTTTTGTTTCATAGGACATGATTTCCTAGGAAAGCAAAAAGCACCGTAAAGTTTTTATCTTTACAGTGCTTTTCTTCTTAATTATCTGTCGTATTATATTTGTACTTACTGCGCCGCCTGCGTCTCCGCTCCGCTGCCTGCTGCCGTTTCATCCGCCGCAGTCTCTCCCTGACTGATGATGGACTGACCTGGAACTGCAGCCTGCTGGTTATCCGGCGCAAGCTCGGCGAGCTGCTGTCTTGCCTTGTCCGCCTGCTCGGAATCCGCATACTGGGTCACAATCTGCGTAAACATTTCGACCGCCTTGTCTGTCTCGCCCTGTGCCCGGTAAATCATACCCATGCTGAAGATAACCTTCGGGTTTGCCGGACGGATCGCCAGACAGGTCTGGTAATCTGCCAGTGCTTCCGCCATACGGCCTGCCGACCACATCGTGTATGCCAGATCCTCCAGCGTCTGGTAGCCGTTTGTCTCGATGTCCTGCTTTACCCCGTTGGCAATGGAAACGACCGTCTCGTCCGTAAATAACGACGGATCAAAGCCCTCATAATAGGTAACCGCCTCTGCCAGGTTATTGTTGCGGTATGCCTGCAGCATTTTGACGAGCTTCGCATACTGGTTCAGAACGCTGTCATTGCTGTTGAGCATCGTATCCAGCTTGTTCTCCGCCTCTTCTTTGTCCTTTTTCGAGGTCTCAATGCTCTCATTTAAACTGTCAATCTCTTCATTTTTCTGATTGAGCTGCTCGTTGTACTGGAGCATTTCCTGCGTATGTGCATTATTTGCCTGCTTAATCTTGGCTGGCATCACCAGGAAAAAGATAACTGCCGCGCCCAAAAGCAGTCCAGCGCCGATATTGAGCACTGACTGCAGTCCCGTATTCTCCTTGTACGTCGGCGGCATAATGACATCATCATCCTGCATCTGGCGGTGGGAAAATGCGTTTTTCAACTTTCTCCGCTCGATATCCGCCTTGCCGGTATGTTCCTTAACAATCTCCATATACCAGTTCGCCTTGGGATTGTTTTTATCAATCTTGAGTACCTTATACAGGGATTTGCCCGCTTTCGTATAATCCTCATGACTAATATGCAAAAGAGCCAACAGAAGATGTGCTTTTACAAATCTTGGATTAGCTTCTACAACTCTTGTAAGCTGTAAGGTCGCCAGATCGTCGCTTCCGGTCTGCGCCTGCAGAAGCGCCTGATTATATTTCTGAATCGTCGCGCTCGCCTGATCCAGACGATCCTGCTTGCGCTGAATCTGGTCTAAATAATAATCAGCCCGGTTATCCTGCTCCTTAAAGTTCATGCTGATAACCCACTGCACCAGCGCCTCCGACACCTCACCCATCTCATAATAGATAAGTCCGAGAAGATTTCTGGCATCAATATGATACTTGTTCAGGTTCAGGCATTTTTTCAGATACTCGACCGCCCCTGTTAAATCCCGTCTCTTTGCCCGTTCCAGCCCGGCATTGTAAAAGCTGTTGGAAATCAGGCGAATTTTTCTTGTTCGATCCATCATGTCCGCCTATTCCTTCATATGTTTTAAAAGTTCCATCATAATATCCGACATATCTGTCAGGTCACTCTTCACGATCGCCTCGCCGACCTCCTCGACCTCCAGACTCGGTTTAAAATGTTCGATTTCTTCTTCGAAATTGATTGTCATTCCTTCGCCACTCATGTTTTTCCTCCAGAGTTTCTTCCTTTATTACATGGATATACATTCCCGCTAATCTTACACCATTCTGGCGGTGCTGTCAAATCCAGTTCGGGAAATCTTTTTCTCCAGCTCTCCGATTAAATACAAAGAACCCACACAGAAGCAGGTATCCTCCGGACGTTTTTCCTGAACCAGTGTCTGATAAGCTGTTTTTACATCTGGTATACTTTGAACCTCACAGCCATCTGCCACCCGGTGTGCTGCTTTTTCCATCGCCTCCATCGAAAGTGCCCGCGATGTATATAAATGAGTCAGCACCAATCGATCCGGCTTCAGTTTCCGCATCAGTGTTTCCAGCATCGATTCATAATTTTTATCTGAAACGGCTGCAAACAGCAGAAAAATCCGACCATCTTTCCCGGACTCTTCTCTTCTGCGCGCTGCCACCTCTGCCGCCGCGCCCACAAACGCACGGATTCCGCCCTCATTGTGAGCGCCATCCAGATAAACTCCGTCCTGGATCTCCTCCATGCGTCCGTGCCATACCGCATTCCGGATGCCCGCTGCCGCTGTCTCCCCGTCCACTGCAAGAAGCCGTGCCGCCTGGTAAGCGATGCAGGCGTTGACCGCCTGATATTCCGCTTCGAAGGGAATAAACAGACGCTGGCTTTTCTCTTTTATCATCAGGCTCATCCCGCCATGTCCCCGCCGAAGATCCGTATACACTTCCGGGCTGATCGGATATGCCGGACAGGAAAGTTGCGACGCCCGATTTCTGATAACTGCTGAAGCCTCCGCATCCGTATCATCGTACACCACCGGCACATTTTTTTTCAAGATTCCCACCTTTTCGCCCGCGATCTGTGTCACCGTGTCGCCTAGGTATTCCATATGGTCAAGGCTGATCGAAGTGATAACCGTAAGCGCTGGATGCTCGATGCAGTTCGTTGCATCCAGCCGTCCGCCAAGCCCCGTTTCCAGAATGACATACTCCGGCTTTTTCCGGCGCACCATCCACATGAACATCAAAAACAGATATTCAAAATACGTCGGACGCCCCAGTCCTTCCTGCTCAAAATGAACATATGATGCCTTAACCGCCTCAAATGCCTCCAGGAACAGTGCATCGTCTGCTTCCTGTCCATCAAAGGAAAAACGCTCCGTCACGCGTACCAGATGAGGAGACGTAAACCGCGCCGTCTGCTTCCCGGCTTTCTGCAAAATCGCATCGAGAAACGAGCAGACCGACCCTTTTCCATTCGTTCCGGCCACATGTACGATTCTTTCCTCCTGCGGCAATGCATTCAGGTATGAAAGCATCCTGCGAAGCCCCTCCGCTGTATGTTTTTCACTGGTAAATTTCGGTATCTCATTCAGATATGCATCTGCCGCTTCTACCGTCCATTCTTCTTGTCTCATGGCATGAAATATCCTTTCCTGGCAAACGGAAGCGGCAGTACGAACTCTGCCGTCTGCCGCCTTGTCTTTTGTATGTTATTATTTTATATCATTTGCGGAGATCATGCAAGTGGTTATATGGAATAAAGGCTGTACCTTCTTGTGTAATAGTAACTGTTCACAGGCAATGGAGAATTCCAAGGTATTTCCTATTATGCAAGAAACCCCTCTTGATAATCAAGAGGGGTTCCACTCATCAGCTCCCTGCCGGACTTGAACCGGCGACCTACGCATTACGAACGAGAAGAAAAGTCTTTCCATGCTCTGTAAAAAGTCTTGAAACCATTGATTTATAAGGGTTTTTCGAATCCCATTTTCTCTATCTTTTTCTAACTTTCGGGGACTTTTTACGATTTCAGTCCCCAAACAGTCCCTAAGAAACATCACTCTACCAGATGCAGCGCGGCGCGCTCGGTGCTGCTTGTCCATGTCCTCTGAAAGCGTTCCACGCCATTTCCTCGCAGTCCATCGCCGTATATTTCTTCGTACTCTGGCAGAAACCGCGCCAGGCGCTCCCGATAGTACCAGCTCCGCAGCCGCCGGATCGCCTTGCTCTGCTTTGTCCGTGCCTCTGATGCCGTCAGACCGCACAGCCGCCCCGCCTCTTCCAGCGTGGCGCTATATTGGTACCTCGCCCGGATGATCGCCGCCTGCTTCGGCTCCAGCTCATCCACACACGCCCACACCTCCCGGCTGCATTCCTCGCGCTGGATCCGCTCTATTACATCCTCTTCCAGACTTTCAGCAGATGCAACCAGTTCGCCCGCTGTGGCATCCTCTGAACCATCGCGCCCTGTTACAGGTGCTTCCAGACTTCGCAGACTCATCATACAGGCGTTTTCCCGAAGTCCCTCGACCTGTTCAAGGGTAAGACCCATAAAGCGGCAAATCTCGGCATCTGACGCATCACAACCATGTTTTCTGTAATATTCGGCTTGATATTTCTGCATCTTCTGAATCTGTTCCAGGCAATGCACCGGGAGCCGCACACAACCGCCGCTGTTCTGCAGATAGCGCCGCATTGCCTGCCGGATCCAAGGTGCTGCATAGGTAAGGAACTTACAGCCTGCATCCGGATCGAAGTTGTCTATAGCCGGATACAATGCAAGATAGCCTTCTTGCTCTAAATCTTCCATTTCTCCGCTGTCCCGATACTGCCAGGCAATCGACCGAATAAAGTTTTTTACCTGTCCATACAGAAGCGCCATGTTGTTTCCCACATCCTCCCCGGACTGGATCCGGATCACAAGTTCCTCGTTCGTCATGTCCTTACCCCTCTTTGTTATTTATCCCATTTTCCTGCAATCCAGCGCCCCAGCCAAACCCCAAGTACGATCGCAAGCACCTTCAGAATCTCATCCACTCTCTTTTCCTCCTTTCATCCGGCGATCAACGTATTCTTTCCCGTACTCTTCCACCGCGTAATCATAGCCGTAAATATTCAGCTCTACATCAAACATATCTTCTATTTCGCAGCGCTGCAGGCGATTAAATCTCCTTTCAAGGCTTTCTATCCTATCCATTGCCCTCTCCTTCCTCGCTCTCTCTGATAAGCCGTTCAAGCTCATCAATCCGGCGTTTCTGTTCGTCTGTGCGAATGGATGACAGAACCGCATTACAGCCAACTATGATTGTATTTCCGGTCTTGCTGTCCATTTCTCCGTTCGCGACCATGTTGATTACCCGTGATATAGTCCGGCGCACCTCCGTTGCACTGTTTGTCCGTAATCTTATTTTTCCCATCTACCACCTCACATAAAAAAAGCGCCCCGAACAATCCAACAGGAAAGCCCGAAGCGCTCTTTTATTATTCCGGCTGTGCCTGATAATAAATAGCCTTTGTTTTATTATCCAGCACAAACGCATCATAGACGATACGCCCCTCTACCAGATCACCACTGATTCCCGGCGGATCCTGGTGGATTTTATAGTCAGCCAGTTTGGTTGGTGCTACCGTCGCGGATGGATGAGCCAGCATGAAACCGAAGTGTTCCGGAAGTCTTACCGCCGGCACCTTGATCACGTTCGTGCCGTCAAGGTTGGCAATTACGCCGCGGATCCTTAAATCGTTCCCGATCTCCGTTTCCATTGTGATATCCTTGCAACGCTTCATAAGCTGGTACACTTCCGGGCTGACAACAAGCTGTCTGTCAGTCTCCGGCACTTCCTCATCATCCAGCGCCTTGCTCGCTTTCAGAATCTCCGTATAGATATTTTCAGCGGTAAGCGCTACCGCATCCGGTTTATTGCCCGCTTTCGTTGCCATCGCTTTATAGGTGTATGCGTCCACTTCCGGAATCACTACCTCACGGAGCTGTCTGGCAAGTGCCTTTGCCGCTGTGAGCTGCTGATTTGTTTCGTCCTCATCCAGTTTATCAATCGTGAATGTGAACGAACGATCTCTTGTCATTTCAAAACTTTCTGTAGTGGCGTCAAGGTCTTTTGCTGTTCCGTATCTGGATGCCGCATAGTCAGAAACCGGATGGCGGACATAATCGTTCATTTCCGCGGTACTGATTTTATAAATTTTGACAATGCGGGCACCTACGAAATCAAAGTCCTGATTCGTAAGCAGTGAAATTTTACTTTCTGCCTTAAATTTTTCGTCCGTATACGGGGCGAACTTTGTCGCTAAATCAATCGACATTCATTAACTCCTTTCAGTCTAAGCCGAAAGCCTTTCGAACATCCGCTTCTTCGCTCTCTTTAAGAGTGCCCGGAGTCACGCTCACCACCCGCGGAATCGGTGCTGCGTTCGGCGCCTGGATCCGCATCGCTGCCAGTTTCCCGACATTCTCCATGAACGTTTCAGCGTTTGATGTATCAAGGATATCTAACAATTCTTTCGGATATCCTGTTTCCGTCAGCTTTTCAGCACATTTCATTCTATTTTCTCGCCGGGTAAGATCCAATTCTCTTTCCTCGATAGTCTGCCCGGTGCCTCTTCTTTCTCTCGCTAATCTGTCCTGAACAATTCTATTCACTTCTTCCTGTGTGAACGTCTTCGGTTCTGTGCTATCCCCCGCTGTCTGCTGGGTGTTGTTTCCCTCTGTCTGAGTGTTAGTGTTATTTTCCATTCCATTTCCTTTCCCGTTTTACGCCCGGTAGGCTATTTTAAGCAAACAAAAAGGCGCAGAAACAACTTCGTTCATTTCTGAACTAAGCTATTCCCGCGCCATTCTATCAAAGGCTTCCACAGTTTGGAGAGTAAACAGGCACACACATTTTTCTGTGGGGTACTATCAATGTTTTGTTTGCTATGTCTATTATACCATAATGGGGGGATAGATTCAAGAAAATCATTGATTTTACAAAGGATTCCGGCTGATTTTCAAACCATTTCAAAGCAAAAAGCAGGGGATAGGCTGCCTTTTGCTTCCTGTCCCCTGCCAAAATCTTATTCCATTGTCACATATGCCTTTAAGAATCTGCCGTCCTGTTTCCTAGCCACCTTTAAATTCTTCACATTCGGCGCCAGCCTTTCAAGGACTTTCTGCAGCTCTTCCGGTCGCTCATACGATATTTTTATCTTTATCACGTTTTTCCTCCTTTTCCGTCGCGCTTTCCGACTCTATTTCACGAAGCAGAACGCCAGCGCAAACAGAAAATTGATAAACAACGATGCTTTCAGGAACTCCCATGTCATTCTTTCATTCATTCCTATACCTCCAAGGGTGTCGCGTTTCGCTACTCCCCTTATTCCTCCAAGGGTGTCACATTTTGTTACTTCCCGCACTATCGCAGCGGTCAGCGGTTCAGTCTGATTAAATCTATGTAAAGCCGTCTGTACTTTCGGACATTTTTGTCTAAAAGCCGTCCCACATTCCCAATTTGGGAAGCAGCTTGAAATGTCGGAAAATCCGACTTTAAAAAAAGCAGTTCGTTATTGAGTTTCTAAACTCCGCCGCTTTCGCCTCGCACGTTCTTCCCGGACTCTATGCACAAAACCTAAATTGTAAAATAAACTTGCATCAAAGGCATTACAAAAGCGCTCGTTTTTATCCGTCCATCTTTTCCGCATTGCCTCGTACAAATCCCCCAGTTCTGTCCCCTTTATGAATACCACGTTTTGATATCGTGAAATATTTACATCCCGTTCTATGCGAGTTCTATACGCTGCTTTCTGCCGCTTCCTTGACATCCTATCCACCCGATCCAGATACCGAAACAACGCGCGAATCTTTTCGTTTCCATGTTCCGCCACCTCGCGGCGCTGCCAATATTCCAGCGAAAAATACATCTGTATCAATTCGGCAAGCTTTCCCGCCTGCGCCATATCCGCAGTTATAAGCAGCGTATTTCTCTTGTCATAAATAATAAATTTCCCGGTTTTGTCTATAATTTTCACATTCATTCTCTTGTCCTTTCCGCCGGGCTGTGATATTATATTCCATAGCTTTGATTATATTCTTTTGTTTCACAGCTCCGGCTGTGTGCCCTGCCAGATGCGCCAACATCCGCAGGGTTTTTTTCATGCTCCCAGAACCTCTTCCAGAAATTTGTCATTCTCTGCCTTAGCTTTTATCCTCCTTATGCTTGTCTCTGGCATAGGGATCGAAATACACATTTGAATCAATCGGTTAGATATGCGACCGTCACATTTAAGTGCATCTATAGGCAAATTGGACGTAACAATGATGGGCTTTCCTTCACACATTCGATGATCGATTAATCTAAACAGTTCTTGATCCGCCCATGCTCCGGCTTTTTCACTTCCCAAATCATCCAAGATAAGCAAATCGCAGTTTAAATATCCGAAAACACGGTTCGGAACTCCTGCTCCTTGATCGTACGTTTCTTTTACCGCCTGTAAATACTCCACCGCAGAAACAAATTTAACCGTCTTTCGGTATTTCACTTGAATAGATCCCGCCAAACAGCACGCAAGGAATGTTTTTCCACTCCCCTTTGTCTTGCTCCATATGTACAGCCCCTTGTTTCTACTCTCCCATTTCGGGTACTCTTGCCAAAAACTAGAAACAACCCTCATTGTAAGGCCTGTATCGGTTCCATACACAGAGAAATCAAACTTTCCCATATCTGCCTCGCTAAATATACTCGGAAAGCCTGGATCGCCCAAATCCGCGCGTCCTTTACATATCGGGCAGGGGCTCCCCATTCGGACAGGTGTATCTGGATCATATTCAGGAACAATCACGTTTTCTATTGCGTACCCGCTCCCGCAGCAGATTTTACACACGCCCTTCCCGTCTGAGGCGTTCCCATACTTCCCGCACATCCGAGACGCGCTCCGGATCTTCCTCTGGGTTTTGTATTGTTTCTGTTCCATTCTTGTCCGTCCCTTTCTCCGAACTGCTCAACTGTTCCTTCTGGCTACGAATCAACCAACCGTTTATAAACTTTTCTATTCCCCTTCGGGTCTTGCGTTTCGTTGGGTTTGCATCCGCCCACGCTGCCATGCTCCGGAACTCCTGTTCTACATCCACAGCCGGATAAGATTCTTTCCAGAAGTTCAGCTTTTCAAGCGGGATTTCATAAAAGCTCTTATCAAGTAAGATAATCTTGTAGCCACTTGGAACCGGTTCTACTTCTATTGTCTCCGGCTTTTTATCAGTTTTTGGCGGCTGTTGGCGTTGAGGTGTCTCTGACAGCTCTGCGCAGTATATACTCTTTATCTTACTCTTATCTTTCTCTTGATCTATATCTATATCTTTATCTATATCTACGTCACATTGTGCACCGTCTGCGTCACACTCCGTTACATCCGCGTCACATTGTGACACTTCCCCGTCACTTTGTGACACCTGCCGCTGTCTCATGTTTCGCATCCGCTCCGCAGATGTTCCCTCTGAACCAACTCTTTCCAGCGCCTCCGGCAATATAAAACCGTGCTCCGTTCGTTCCAGCTTCTTGTTTGCTTCCAGAAAAGAGAGCGTTTTCTTTACTACCTCCGCTTCCTCGCCTATTTCCTCGGCCATTTCATCTTCCACGGAATCATAAACTCCTTGAAAGATGATCTCCGCGTCCTTGTCGATACAGTAAAGCAGCATTTTCAAATAAATCAGCTGCATTTCTGCCCCGTCCGGCTGTTTTCTCATTTTCTTCTGAATCAGCTGCCCGAAGTAGTCACTTGGTAGCTTCATCCAGTAAAAGCGTCTGTTTGCCATCGTTCGCCCTTTCTCCTGCTGCCTGCTCCGCATCTTTCCGCCGCTGCTCTTCCATCAACTCGAATCCGCGTTCTCTGATTGTAGTTCTCAGCTCATGCTCCAGCGTGTACTCAAACGGGTACTGACCTTTTTCAGCATTAACCTCTCGTAAATATGCCCACAGCATTGCCTCTGGTATATCAAGCTCAACTCCAATTTTTATCATCATATCGTGTTTTACCCCCTTACTGTCTCGGATCGCCGTTGTTAAGGTATTCAACCAGCTTTTCGAAGTTAATCAGATACCGGCATCCCGCCGTGATATATACGATCTTCTTTTCCAAGCATAAGCACCGCAACCGGTTATAGGAAATACCGGTTTTTTCAGATGCTTCTTTGATGGTAACCATCGTTGGTACTGTCATAGTTCTGTTTTCTCCTTTCTGATGCCCTCTGTGCATCCCAGACGCCCCAGCCCGGATCGTCTTTAATCTTCGATAATTTCGGTTACATCCACGCCCAGAGCGTGGGCAATAGTGTCCGCCGTCCTTTTGCTGCAGCTTTTTCCGCCTTTTACTGCCGTTATAGTACTCCTTGACAAACCTGACTTTTTTGCTAAATCAATTAGTTTCAAATCTGCATCCATCAATGCAATGACAAATTTTTTTCTATCAATTCTCGCCATTTTTTCTCTCCTTTCTCAATCATTTGCTTTAATTAAAACACAATCATCTGCTTTAGTCAAGTCATTTTATCAATCTTTTGCTTTCTTTTTTGTTTTCATCATGTTATTATTAATTTATCCCAAAACAGGCAGGAGGTTTATGTAATGACATTCGGCGATACTCTCCGCGATTTAAGACAGCAACGAGGCATGACCCAAAAGGAACTCGGAAATACACTAGGGGTTTCAGCGCAGATGATTGCACAATACGAAAACGGGAAACGAAAGCCAAAACTAGGAACATTGCAGCAAATAGCCGCTAGTTTAAATGTACCTACCGACTATTTTATAAATAGATATGACGGCTTTCAGCTCACAGATGTTGAATTAAATAATAGAACAAGAGGCTCTTTTGAAAATTTACTCACGTTGTATAGAAATGCTCGAGACAACCTAAAAGAAGAGGTTATTTTTTTAACTGCAGAAATACAAGACTTAGACGAGCGTATCGAAAAACTTGAAAAAAAGCTTCGAGAAAAACCAGATACAACCGATCCGGATCACAAATAAAGCTGACTGAACGAATCGTTCTGCACTTCCTCTGTTTGTCCCAGACGCCCCAGCCCGGCAGGAACAAAGGAGAGTTAAACGATGGCATCAATTAAAAAAACAGGCGAAAACGCCTATCAAATCGTTGTGAGCTGTGGATATAACAGCATCGGCAAGAAGATCCGCCGAAAAATCACATACAAGCCGGAGCTGTTGACGGCTAAGGGAAACCCCAAAAGCGCGGCATCTATCGAAAAAGACGTTGCCGCCTTTGCCGCCGATTTCGAGCGCAAGGTATTAACAGGTCAGTACACAGACGGGCATATTATGACGTTTGAGAAATACGCCGCCAAATATCTGGCAGAATACGCCGAAGAGAATCAGGCACCGCGGACGCTGCAATCTACAGAATCAGCTATCAAGGAATTTATAAGCGCGTTCGGGTATATGACATTGGAAAACCTCACGCCGCTCTATTTACAGGAATATGTGAATGCGCTGTTGAAACGTAAAAAGGCAGACGGATCCGGGGAAACACTTTCATGTGGCACAGTCAAGCGTAAAGCCGCGGTTCTGTCCGCCATGCTCTCGCAGGCTATCCGCTGGAATCTTCTATCCGCGAACCCGATGGAGCGCGTACAGATAAAAGCATCAGACACGCCGGAGGATGAGAAGATCGTGTTCTTCTCACAGCCGGAAGCCGAACGCTTCCTTGAAGCTCTGGAGAATCCCGCCTATTACACCGCATCCGGTAGGCTGGCGCGACCACTCGACACACCAGCGCAGCGCCTCGATGATCTCCGGGCGAACCGGCGCAGCATGACACAATATAAATTTCTCTTTTACCTGGCAATCTTTACCGGATGCAGGCGCGGGGAACTTGTCGCCCTCACATGGGGCGATCTGGACTTTACGAACGCGACTATCAGCATAGTGAAAAGCGTTTGCCGTGTAAAGAAAGAAATCATCGTAAAGAGTACCAAAACAAAAAAATCTGCCCGCACTATCTCACTTCCAGAGATCGTTATCTCCCTTGCACAGGAATGGAAGAAGGAACAGGAATATTACAGGCTTTCGATTGGCTCCCAATGGAAAAACGGTGGATATATCTTTACCCGCTGGAATGGGGAAATGATGGGACTTGAAACACCTTACCAGATTTTACACCGTGTTATAAACAATTACAACGCCACGCAGACAGACGAAAGCGCCCTGCTGCCGCTTATTCCTCTGCACGGACTCCGGCACACCGCCGCCACTCTGCTGATCGGCTCAAACGTCAATATCCGCACGGTTGCAAGCCGTCTAGGACATTCTGACGTAACAACAACACTAAATATTTACAGTCACGCCTTAAAAGAACTAGATCGAAAAGCCTCTGACGCTCTGGCTGATACCTTATCCAAAAAGGCTAATACAAAAAATTCAGTCCCCGAATAGTCCCCAAAAACACAAAAAGCCGCCCTTTTCGGACGGCATTTTTTATATCCAGATACAAGAAAAACCCTTGATTTACAAGGGTTTTCACTCATCAGCTCCCTGCCGGACTTGAACCGGCGACCTACGCATTACGAATGCGTCGCTCTACCAACTGAGCCAAGGAAGCATTTTAATTTGAAAAATGCTCTGGAAAACCCAAAGCAACTTTCGATGACCTGTCCGGGAATCGAACCCGGGTTTACGCCGTGAGAGGGCGTCGTCTTGACCGCTTGACCAACAGGCCGTATGTTTTATAATAGAATCGAGGCGACGTGATTCGAACACGCGACCTCTGCGTCCCGAACGCAGCGCTCTACCAAACTGAGCCACGCCTCGATTACATGACGTAGTATAATATAAATCCAGGAGAATGTCAACACTTTTTTTGAAGAATTTTTAAAAATATTTATTATGTTTAATATTTCGCTATAGTTGCTTGTGTTTGCTCAATTCAATAAATTTATATTTACTTCATCAGCTTCTGAATCGTCTTGCACAGCTCCTCAACCGCTTCTTCCCCATTTCCCGCCTCTATATCATCGACCACACAGGTTTTGATATGGTTGGACAGCAGGACTTTGGAAAAACTGTTCAGCGCCGCCTGAACCGCTGATACCTGGTTTAATATATCGACGCAGTATCGCTCGTCTTCCACCATCGCCTTCACACCGCGCACCTGTCCCTCGATCCGGTTTAAACGTTTCAGCAGATCTTTTTCTTCGGTCAGGTTTCTGTGTTTGTGGCGTTCCGTCTCTCCTCCCTGACAGACCTGCGCTTGTGATTCACATTTACAACAGCCCATGCTTTTCTCCTATCTTTTATCAAAATGCTGCGAAATGGCATATTAATTCCACCATTTCGCAGCTTTTTTCATCCTACTGAATCGAGTCCACCTTATAATCCTGTGCCTCAACCGCCTCTTTCAACGTATCGTCCGCCACATCCGCACTCATGCTTACGACCGCGGTTCCTTTCTCATGGCTGACCTCTGCGCTCTCCACGCCTGCCAGTGCCTCCAACGCCTTCTTTACGCGTGCCTCACAGTGTCCACACATCATTCCTTCGATATTCATTGTCTTTGTCATCGTTATTCCCTCCATATTTATATGATTTTTTTGATTCTCACTTTTTTGCATTTCTTTTGAAACAGTTTCATTTCCATTTGCTGTTTGCCCAATTGACCGGGTGTCTTCTGCCCCCATCCTAACTGCACCTGCGTTTTCTGCCTTTTCTCCGCCTTTATTAGCAGCCTTCTCAGCCCTCTTCCGCATCGGATGATCCTTCGATGCATCGTGCATCTTAAACAGATTCAGCCGCAGCGCGTTCGTCACTACGCAGAAGCTGGATAAGCTCATCGCTGCAGCGCCGAACATCGGATTTAATTTCCATCCAAAGATAGGATACCACAAACCGGCTGCAAGTGGAATACCCACAACATTGTAAAAGAATGCCCAGAACAGGTTTTCGTGAATATTTCGAAGCGTCGCACGGCTTAGACGGATTGCCGCCGGAACATCACTCAAACGGCTCTTCATCAACACCACATCCGCGGCATCAATCGCGATATCTGTACCAGCTCCGATCGCGATACCTATATCGGCACGCGTGAGCGCCGGGGCATCATTGATACCATCACCGACCATTGCCACCTTACCCTGTTCTTTCAGGCTGCGGATGACACTCTCTTTCCCATCCGGAAGTACTCCGGCAATGACTTCATCCACACCAGCCTGTGCCCCAATCGCACGGGCGGTCCGCTCATTATCTCCGGTCAGCATAACCACACGGATTCCCATGTTCTGCAGTTCCTTGACCGCCTGCGGGCTGTCTTCCTTGATGACATCTGCCACGGCAATCATACCAGCCAGACGACCATTTTTCATAAAGCACAGCGGCGTCTTGCCTTCCGATGCCAGACGCTCAAAGGATGCCTGTTCCTGTGCGGACACCGTCGTATGTCCGCTGATATAGGAAAAACTTCCGCCTGCCAGTGAAGCGCCGTCTAACGTACCGGAAAGTCCATTACCCGGCAGCGCCTGGAAATCAGCCGCCTCCGGCGCATCAATCTGCTGTTCTTTTGCATAGAGAAGAACAGCTTTCGCCAATGGGTGCTCACTCTTCTTTTCCAGGGAAAGCGCCAGGCTTACCAGCTCCTTCTCAGTCACACCTCCAGACGGGATGACGTCGGTCACACGCGGCTCGCCGCTGGTGATCGTACCCGTCTTATCAAGCGCTACAATGTCCATTTTTCCGGTTTCTTCCAGCGAAACAGCTGTCTTGAACAAGATTCCGTTTTTCGCGCCCATGCCGTTGCCGACCATAATCGCAACCGGCGTAGCCAGTCCCAGTGCACACGGGCAGCTGATAACCAGTACGGAAATACCTCGCGCCAGTGCGAATCCAAACGTCTGTCCTGCCAACAGCCAGATAATCGTTGTCACCACTGCGATCGTGATAACCGCCGGGACAAACACGCCGGAAACCCGATCTGCAATCTTGGCGATCGGCGCTTTCGTCGCCGCCGCGTCGCTGACCATGCGGATGATCTGCGACAGGGAGGTATCTTCACCGACTCTGGTCGCCTCACAGCGCAGATAACCAGACTGGTTGACCGTTGCCGCCGAAACCGGGTCACCCTGTGCCTTATCCACCGGAATACTCTCGCCGGTCAGTGCTGCCTCGTTGACCGCGCTTGTTCCTTCCAGGACCACACCGTCCACCGGGATATTTTCACCTGGGCGTACAACAAATACATTACCCTTCTTTACCTCGTCAATCGGAACCTTTGTTTCCACTCCATCCCGGATGATAACAGCTGTCTTCGGTGCCAGTTTCATCAGTCCCTTTAAGGCATCCGTCGTTTTTCCCTTGGAACGCGCCTCCAGCATTTTTCCGACTGTGATCAGCGCCAGAATCATTGCCGCCGACTCAAAGTAAAATTCATGCATGTAGGACATGACTGCCGTGTCGTTGCCCTTTAACTGGGCGTCCGTCATCGCAAACAACGCATATGTGCTGTAGATAAACGACGCGCCGGAACCAAGTGCTACCAACGTGTCCATGTTCGGGGCGCGGTGTAAAAGTCCCTTGAAACCGCTGATAAAGAATTTCTGGTTAATCACCATGATAATTCCGGCCAAAAGGAGCTGCAAAAGTCCCATCGCCACATGGTTGCCATCCATAAAGTGCGGCAGCGGCCAGCCCCACATCATATGTCCCATCGACATATACATAAGGACTGCTAAGAATCCCAGCGATGCGATCAGACGGTGTTTTAAGACCGGCGTCTCCCGATCTTTTAAGGCGTCCTCTGCCTCCGACGCGCTCTGCGCCTGCGCTGCAGTGCCCTGTCCTTTCAGGGATGCGCCATATCCGGCATCTTCCACCGCATGAATCACGGTCTCCGGGGGCACATCGCCCTCGACGCCCATCGAATTTGTCAGCAGACTGACCGAGCATGCCGTGACACCCGGCACTTTCGATACTGCCTTTTCAACCCGGCTGCTGCATGCCGCGCAGCTCATGCCGGTTACTGTATATTGCTTCATGGTCTCCTCCTATCTCTTAACTGCCTTTATAATATACCCCCATAGGGTATATGTCAACCCCAATTTCATTTATGATCTCTTTTTCTCAACAAAATAATAATGGACGCAAAAAGACTCTGTCCGGAGAATTTCCCCTTACAGAGTCTTTTATACATTCGCATCCATGCCGCCCTTTTGCGGGCATAGACATTATTCCATTTTTATCTGCGCATCATCCAAACAGCACGCCCAGCACGCCGTAGGACAGAATCGACATAATCACCGTCGCCAGCGCGATACCGACTAAAATCGCGCCAAATGCCTTGCCAAATTTCATGTGGAGCAGGGATGCCACCAGCGCGCCTGTCCATGCGCCGGTTCCCGGAAGCGGGATGCCGACAAAGAGCATCAGCCCCCAGAACTCATATTTCTCGATCTGCCCTTTTTTGCTCATCGCTTTGCGTTCCAGCCACAGCGCAATACCACGGAAACACGGAACCTTCTTCATCCACTCCAGCACATGGCGGATCAGAAGCAGGATAAACGGGATCGGCAGGATATTTCCCACGATACAGATCGGGATCGCCCGCAGGATCGGCACGTTTAAGAGTGCCGGTGACGCAGCCAGAAGCCCTCCTCGAAGTTCCAGAATCGGAATCATCGAGATAATGAAGATAATTGCCTCCTTCGATATGACTCCGGATAAATTAGCTGTAAACCATTGTACCAGTGAATCCATAAATTATGCCTGCTCCCCGCTGTTATTTTCATTCTGTGCCGCAGTATCGGTGGTGTTCTCCGAAACAGAGTCCGAAGCATCCGCGGAATCCGCGTCTGGGCCAGCCGTGCCTTCTGTTTCTGCGTTGTCAACCGCCTTACCTGCTGCAGTTTCATCCTTCTCTTCAAAGATAGTCTCCTGCATCTCCTCCGGTTCTTCCGGCTCATGCACATCTGCAGATGTAGTCGAATCCATCGGCGCACCGCACCGGCTGCAGAATGCCGCATTTTTCTCCACCTTTGCGCCGCACTCCGCGCAGACTCTTGTGCCCTCTAACTCGGCAATCTCATCCTCCAGGGACGCAATCTTCACAAGCCCTGCCTGGATAGTGTGGAACTCATCTGCAAATTTCCCTTCCAGCTCGCCCTCATGTCTGTCATAGTATGCTTTTCCCAGTGTGATATATGCCTTATTAATCTTATCTTTCTCGGCGGACAACTTCGATTTCAGCTGTAATACGCCTGTAATGTCCTTTACCCGGTTCGCAGCTTCCTTGCTCTTATCGCTGATCACCTTTCCAAGCTCATCGAAAAATGCCATATTTCTTCCTCCTCTGCGGGATATGTACGCCTCAAATTTTGTTCTGCCTGATGGGACAGCGCATCGCTGTTCTAAATCCAAAGGCAGGTTCATGCAAAACCAAGGCATCTGATATTTTCTCATAACGATTCAGCCGGTTTTTGCATCAAATACATAAACCGGCTGAACCGCTACGTTTCTCCTTATTTTAGCCCCTACGGGGGAGAAAGTCAATCTTTTGCATCCCTGAATCAACTCCAGGCAGCTTTTTTAATACGCAAACACCCGGTTCAGCCGCATCAATTCCGGTGTCAGGCCGAAGGTCGATTTCACAAACTCCGGAACCTTGCCATAGCGGAACGAGCGCTGGTAGATGCCATACTGACCCGATTCATCCATTTCATAGTCCGCCACATATTCCCCATCATACAGGGCATTCTGACCGGCATCCACCGTATATGTCTGGCCTATCTCATTTTCCTCCATTGAATTTACCGAATCCCTCAAATCATCCTCTGAAACTGCCCCTGTGTCCTCTGTACCGGACACATATACTGCAATATTGATCCCCTGATATGCCTCCGCCATTTGATTGATCTGCACCATATCATCCGAAGCGGAGTTTGCAAGAATTTCTGCAATCTGTTCCGGATCTGTAATCGTCACCTCGCGTCTGCTGTTATTCTGAAGATACTCCCGCTGGCGTTTTCCAAGCTCTGTATCTGCCGGTGCCAGCTGATCCTCCGGAATCTTGCCGCCTTGATACTGAAGCACGATTTTTTCTGTATTTTCCGGCGTCACCTTGCTGCCGACCTCGGTACCACACTGTTTCAGAATCGCGATCGTCTCCTGGAAGGACGGATAAATCGGGTAATAATCAAACTGGTTAAATGTGTCATAATAGCCGCCATTTTTACGAATCACATCAATCATCGCCTGCATCTCATTTGTCTTAAACTGAATCTCCGCGATCGGCATCTCCTCCCGGCGCATATCCGGCGTCAGAGCCATCAGCTCTTTCTGGTATGCAGCAAGAAGCGCCGCCTTCGTCTGCTCATCCGGAAGCTTCACATGGCTGCAGTCATCTTCCTCTTTGTAATTGATGCCTGCGGCATCGTCTGCCTGTAGGGACAGCACCGGGTACATTCCCAGTTTATAGCTCTGATTTTCATAAATGGAATCTAGCTGTTCCCGCAGCTCCGTTACATTGATCGTGCGGTAATTACGGTAAACGGTTTTTCCATTGTTCAGATGCCAGGACAGCACGATCGAATCATAGCGTGAATCCAGATCCGTCTCACTCATCCAATCCTGTCCGCCGTTCAAATGCTTCCGCTGTCTGGAAGCTGTCTCGATGCCCTGCGCGCCAATTTCCCGCAGGACACGGATTCCATCCTCATCCGAGATCTGCATTTTATCTGCCACATCTCCCTGGGACGCCCATTCCATTCCAACACTGTAGCCATCCCTATACATTCTCGGAGTCACATGGTAAGCCCCTGCCGCATTGTTGTCCAGCGCATCACAGTAAATACCCGCGTATGCAACCTTGTCAGCATCCGGCAGATAGCTGTCATATCCTGCCACATCCAGGCGGAACCCTAAGAAAATGGCTGCCACTGCCACCGCACTGATGGCAAGCTGTCTCTTATGCGCAAACAAGCTCTTAAAATCGAAATGATAGATAATTTCGATCAGGCAGCTGGTGATGAGCAATCCGCAGATCAAGCCAAACACGGTCCAGATATCATCATTCAGGATTGACCGGAAAATCATTCCGGAAAACAGCGTGATCGGCACAACCAGAAGGAAACGGATCACCGGCTCACTTACCTTAAATGCCATCGCTCTTCCAGCCGCCTCAGACGGGCGTTTCCGGTACAGGAACATTCCCAGACCAAAGAGCAGGGCTGCCACTGCCAATGCAATGACTGCCATCCGGGTGGGATGATCCGAACCAGTTGCCGTGCCGTACCAGAAAACCGGTGAGGTCCGCTCGCACCAGCGCAGCAGGAAATTGCCATTGTCATAAAACGTCATGAAGTATTCGGAAAAATACGTCGATACCACTGCAGCCACACCCGGTCCCCAGCTAAAAAGCACGCCGGTTCCAAGTAAACCCACGATCAGATTGCCTGTCAGAATCACTGCCAGCACAACCGTCATGTACACCAGTGTAAAAAAGCACATATGCTGTACATACCCAATCAGTAGGGTTCCCCATGAAAATGGTGCGCCCTTTACCTGCAACATCACTCCTGCCGCCAGCAGAAATACCAAATACGGGACTGCCAGATACAGGATACCGTCCAGGCAGGTCACAGTATAAAGCATTTCACGGCTGATCGGAAGGCTGTGAAAAAAATCCGTTTTCTTTTTCGAATGGAGATACGAAAAACCGGACGCTGCCAACACCACTGCCGCCACAATCAGGATAAATACCAGCATTGCATTCTGGATCGAATACATATGCAGCATCTCATTGGTCAGCTTTAATTTTGCTTCTGCTAACGCCGCTTCGACGCTCAGATCTTTAGACAAGTTATCCGGACGCAGCATTATGCTGGTTTCCAGCGCTGTCAGGACCGGAAACAGAAAAAAGCACAAAAGTGCGGTAAGCGCCACGCTCCAGAGACGCTGCTTCGTATTTTCTCTCATATATTTAAAAAACAAGCCTTTTGATGTCATAACCAGCCACCTCCGTTTCACTGATAAAGATCTCTTCCAGGGAAAGCGGTATCATTTCAAAAAACACCGGATGATACGCCTGTAAAATTGTCTGAATCTCTTCCCGTTTTCCGCGCACGGTAAGCGTCAGGAGACTCCCCCTCTGTTCCGTCTTTATAATATCGATTCCCTGCAAATCGCTGCCCCCCACTCCCGCCGGAAGCACACACTGAATCTTGTGAATATTTAACTTCATATCGTCCAGATCCTTTGAGAGAAGCATTCCTCCCTTGTGAAGCAGACCTACATGGTCGCAGATATCTTCCAGCTCCCGCAGATTATGGGAGGCGATAACCGGCGTGAGGTTCCGCTCCTCGATATCATTGGCAAAAAGACTCTTGACCGTCTGCCGCATGACCGGATCCAGCCCGTCAAACGTCTCGTCGCAGAACAGATAATCGGTTCCCGCGCAAATGCCCAGCAGCACAGCGAGCTGTTTTTTCATACCCTTCGAAAAGGTCTGCACCTTCCGCCGGCTTTCCAGTTCAAAATTCTTTAGCAGTTTATCAAACCGGGCTGCATCAAACTTCGGATAAATTCCCTGATAAAACACCTTCATATCTTCCGCCGTTCCATTGCTTAAGAAATACGGCTCATCCGGGATATAAAAGCACCGTGCCTTTACCTTTGTATTCTCAAATACCGTCTCATCATCAACCGTAACGCTTCCTTCATCCGGCTTTAAAATACCGGCTGCCATCCGCAAAAAAGTACTTTTTCCGGCGCCGTTAGTTCCGATCAGACCAAAGACACTTCCATTGTGAATCTCCGCATGGATATGATCGACTGCCACTGTATCATAAAAACGCTTCGTCAGATTCTCAGCCTTTATCATTCCTGTTTCCTCCTTCCTCACTTCCATAGCTCTGGATGACCTGCTCCTGGAACTCCAGCATCGTGATGCCGGTTCCTTTTGCATCCCGGATCAGAAGTTCCAGCTGATCCCAGATCTCCTGCCGCTTCCTCTCCCGAATCTGCCGGTTATCCGCCACAAAACTGCCCCTGCCCTTAACCGAATAAATATATCCCTGGCGTTCCAGCTCTGCATACGCCCGCTGGATCGTATTCGGATTCATCGACAGCTCCGTTGCCAGACTCCGTACGGATGGAAGCTGACTGTCCTGCTCCAAAATCCCCCGGACCATCAGATCCGACAGCTTCTCAACAATCTGCTCATAGAGAGGTCGTCGATCTTTATAATCAATCAGAATCATGCTCACATTCTCCTTTCCTCCATTCTGCCCTGTATCAAAAATCATAAGTGTATTAGTTCATTTAATACAGTTATAGTATACAAAAAGGGCAGTCGATTGTCAACCGACTGCCCTCTTACGATTTTCTTAACAACCTTTTTGGTTATATCCGAATAGAAACAAACTTCTGCAATCAAAGATTGATTACTGAGCCTGTGTCTCCTCAGCTGCCTCAGTCTCTTCTGTTTCAGCCTCAGTCTCCTCAGCTGCCTCAGTCTCTTCCTCAGATGCCTCTTCGGTCTCTTCCTCGGAAACTTCCTCAGTCTCTTCTGTTTCAGCCTCGGTCTCCTCAGCTGCCTCAGTCTCTTCTGCCTCTACAGTCTCCTCTGCTGCTGCAGTTGTCTCCTCTGCTTTGCTGCCGCAAGCGGTCAGAGCAGATGCTGCTACCATTGCACTCATAACTAAGATTGCTGCTGTTTTTGTAAGATTCTTTCTCATAATTATTCTCTCCTCTTTAAAACATACGATTTATGTTTTCTTGTACCTCATCGGTACGTGACCTATAATAAAAACAAATTATGTCCAAAATATGAACAGATAATTAACATTCACTAAATAAATCCCGTATTTCTTACAAAAATCGAAAGTTTTCGTAAGAAAAGTCCTTGTTTCTGTTGACTTTACATTGTTTTTTAAGGTCTTTAAATCTTAATATATATGCAGCAGTTTTCTCGTTTCAATGCTGCTTTTTCCCGATTTCCGGCTTATTTTTATTCTTTTTTCGTTTCTTTATGAACAAGGTTCTCGATTTTGTGTTTACGATTTGTTCACAATTTAGCCAAATTTGAACGGTTGGAACCGAACTGAAATTCCGTCATATATTTCCGGTAGCGAAGCGGCAGGTGCATCCGCTGACAGGCTGGATTTTCCCGCTCCTTAATTCCTATCTGATGAAAAAATGCACTCCAGAGCGCCGCATATTCGCTCTGATCGGTTCTCCCGGAAAGCGCCTGCAGGGGCTCTGTCTCAGCCCCACGCATCATATACCACCGCCCCTTTCCTGTCCAGACTCCCGCTTCCTGGTGATTTTTATCATAGATAATAAATGGTTCCGAGGGCAGGCGATCTGTAAAATACGGCATCAGCAATGCCGTCACCCGGTTTTTCGGACCAATCTCAGAAAATAGTACATGATCGGAATATTCTGCAAACCGCAGAAATTCTGTCTGCAAATGCGCTTCATTGGCAACCGCACGGTTGATCTGAAAGACTGTCTGCACCGCCGGTATCTGTAAATTTTCCGTGATACGCCTCCCTGCTGCCCCTGCGCTAAACCCACAGACCAGAAAGCGGTAGACCGCCTCTGCCCGATCCTCCCGCTCACTCAGCGCCGTGCGGTAAATCCAGCTGTACGCCAGTTCTGACAGGGATCGGCGCACCGAGCGCACGACTTTCTGTGCCTTGAGCCGATCCACCGCCACCTCTCGATACTCCGAAAACAGGCTGTAATTATATTCGCCCTGTACTTCCAGCCGCACGTTCTCATGCCCTAAGCGGCTGTTCCAGGCATCATATACTCCTGTGAATATACCTTCCGGACTGTCTTCGCATACAAATACAACCATTGTTCTCTCCTCCGTCTGCTTCATGCCTGCGCCATATGAAAATCATCAAACAGCGACATCTGGCGGTACAGCCCGCTCTGTGACAACTGCCACTGCTTCCGCTTCTCTTCACTGATTAGCTGTGCCGCGATCGCATCCTCATGGATCTGCACCGGGTACATCATCCGCCCTGAACAGGTAATGAAGTATACTGCCCGCTTCAGCACAACTCCCATCTTCTTCAAATCTTCAAACCGAAGCGCCACCTGTTTTCTCGCTGCGACAATCCGCATCGCAGACTTTACCCCGATGCCCGGAACCCGCAGAAGTGTCTCATACGGTGCCCGGTTTATCTCCACCGGAAACTCACCCAGATTCTGCAGCGCCCAGTCGCACTTCGGATCCAGAAACACATTAAAATTAGGGTGCTTTTCACTCAGAAGTTCCGATGCCCGGAAGCCGTAGTAGCGCATCAGCCAGTCCGCCTGGTACAGACGGTGTTCCCGCAGAAGCGGCGGTCCGTCCGGAAGATCCGGAAGCAGGCTGTCCTCATTCACCTTGATAAACGCCGAATAAAAGACCCTCTTTAATCCAAAATTCCGATACAGCGCTTCCGCGACCGCAACCATCTGATAATCACTCTCCAGAGTCGCCCCGACAATGAGCTGTGTGCTCTGACCGCCGGGGACGAAATAATTCTTGCGGTTTGAGATATTTCCCAGTCCGAAACTGCCATAGATCGATCGTCCTGGGATGACACGGGGGATCTCCGGTGTATGTGTCCTTCCAACCCTTTCATCCATTTCCCCCGGCTCTTTCGACCTCATAAATCCTTTTACCTTGTCTCCATTCCGCCCCCAATCCATCTTTGTCTCTGTCTGATTCGGACTCAGAATTCCCTTATCAGCCTGCAGACATTCCCTTTCCCCTTTTCCTATCGCTTTACCACCAATTCCATATCTCCCGTCTCCCGGAATCTGAATTTCTCCGCGCTCTTTCTGCGGAAGCCATGCCCCTCTGCTCTCCAGACGCCCTTCCTGCTCCAGCTGTCTCGCGATCCCAGTCTGGATCTGGCGCATCGGGCGCAGTATCTTGTCCCGCGTCTTTCCCGGTGCCAGGCGCGCCAGACCATCAGCCGTCGGAAGCTCCAGATTCACACTCATCCGGTCCGCCAGAAAGCCCACTCTCTCAATCAGCTCCGGATCTGCCCCCGGAATTGCTTTCACATGAATGTAACCGTTAAATCGATGGACGCGCCGAAGGCGGTACAAGGTCTGATACAGCAGTTCCATCGTGTGATCCGGTGTCTCCAGCACACCGGAACTTAAAAACAATCCCTCTATATAGTTGCGCCGGTAAAATTCCATCGTCAGACGGCAGACCTCCTCCGGCGTAAAGGAGGTACGGACCGTGTCATTGCTCCGACGGTTGACACAGTAATGACAGTCATAGATGCACTGGTTCGTAAATAAAATTTTCAGCAGGGAGATACAGCGCCCATCCGAGGCAAAACTGTGGCAGATGCCGTCCACCCGGCTGTTTCCAAGAAAGCCTTCCTTTCCCTTTCTACCCACGCCGCTGGATGTGCAGGCGGCGTCATACTTCGCCGCATCCGATAAAATACTTAACTTTTCTTCGATTGAAAGATTTTCCTGTATCAGCATGAGGTTCTGCCTCCTCCCGTTTCTCGAACATCCGTTCTGTATTTATCATATCACACCCTCTTTTTAAATGCAAGCTGTTTTTCGAACGCACATTCTATCATCACGCACACTGTATCCGAGTCTTTCCAATTCTACGCAAAGCGTTGTTAAACTTCCTCTTAAAATATAATTTCGATAACACATGACAATATTTCCGATTGTTTTCCTCGCAAGCCGCGTTTATAATAAAGAAAGATTGAAGGTATAAAATGAATTATTCTTATAGGTAGGATGAAGGAGGAGTTTACAATGGCTATTTTAGTTACTGGAGGCGCCGGTTACATCGGCAGTCATACCTGCATCGAACTTTTAAACGCCGGATATGAGGTCGTTGTCATGGACAACCTTTACAATGCCAGTGAGGAAGCGCTGCGCCGCGTGGAGAAAATCACCGGCAAGCATGTAACCTTTTACAAGGCAAATATGCTGGATCGCGAGGCAGTCAATGAGATTTTTGAGAAAGAATCCATCGATTCGGTCATTCATTTTGCAGGCTTAAAGGCAGTCGGAGAATCCGTTGCGAAGCCACTGGAATATTACCACAACAATATCACCGGAACCTTGATTCTCTGCGACGTAATGCGCAATCATGGCGTCAAGAAAATCATTTTCAGTTCCTCCGCTACCGTATACGGAGATCCGGCATTCGTCCCGATCACCGAAGAATGCCCGAAAGGCAAAATCACAAACCCTTACGGTCAGACAAAGGGAATGCTTGAGCAGATTTTAACTGACCTGCACGTGGCAGATCCGGAATGGAATGTTGTTCTGCTCCGCTACTTCAACCCAATCGGTGCACACAAGAGCGGTCTGATCGGCGAGGATCCGAAGGGAATCCCGAACAACCTGGTTCCTTATATCGCACAGGTTGCTGTCGGCAAGCTGAAATGCCTCGGTGTCTTCGGCAATGATTACCCGACTCCGGACGGAACCGGTGTGCGCGATTACATCCACGTAGTTGACCTTGCAGTCGGTCATGTAAAAGCACTCCAAAAATTTAACGATAAGCCAGACGTATATATCTACAACCTCGGCACCGGCAAAGGCTACAGCGTACTCGATGTTGTCAAGGCTTACGAAAAAGCCTGCGGCAAAACAATTCCTTATGAAATCAAGCCACGCCGCGCCGGCGATATCGCAACCTGCTACTCCGATGCTACCAAAGCGAAAAATGAACTCGGCTGGGAAGCTCAGTACGGCATTGAGGAGATGTGCGCTGACTCCTGGAAATGGCAGTCGATGAACCCGAACGGATATCGGGACGCTGAGGACTAAGAGATGAAAAAGAATGTGCTTGGCACATTCTCGCGCCGAGCGCGGTCGCTTGCGACATGTTTCTGCTTCGCGCGAGTGCGCATCATTGGCACGTTAGTGCCTTTTTGTGTAATAGGGAATTCCAGAAAATTTCCTATTACATGACAAAAGCGGCTGACAGATGTCCATCCTAACATCTGCCAGCCGCTTTTTCTGTTCTTTATTTGTGTTCCGCAAATCCCCGCCGCATTTTTTCCAGCGCCCGCTTCTCGATCCGGCTCACATAAGAACGCGAAATCCCAAGTCTGGCGGCAATCTCCCGCTGCGTCTGTTCCTTTCCGCCAAACAGCCCGTACCGGCTGCGTAAGACGATTTTCTCTGTTTCTTTTAAACACGCTTCATAGGCGCGGTAAAGCTGTTCAATTTCCTGCTTTAAAATAATGGTTTCCAGAACTTCTTTTCCTTCTGCCTCCAGCACATCCATCCGGCTGACGGTTTCTCCGTCTTTATCTACCCCGATCGGGTCATATAACGAGATATCCTTTGCATATTTTTTACCAGCACGGAAGGTCATCAGAATCTCATTCTCGATACATTTCGCCGCATATGTCGCCAACCGCGATCCCCGCTCCGGATGAAACGTATTGACCGCTTTAATGAGCCCGATGGTGCCGATCGACAGGAGATCTTCCATTTCATAATCTGTACCCTGATATTTTCTGGTCACATGCGCCACCAGCCGTAAATTTCGCTCTATCAGAGTATTGCGTGCCTCATGGTCTCCCTCTTTCATGCGTTCCAGACAGGACCGTTCCTCTCCAGGTGTCAAAGGCTTTGGAAATGTATGCAAAGAAAAAGCCACCCTGAAGCTTACTTACTGATAGTTTATGCTTCGGTGGCTTTTCCAGTGCACCACTTGCTTTTCCGATTTTAGAAAGGGCGCTAAAAATCATACCATCCAGCCGGTTATAAATCCGCTGCATCTAAAAATATTGATACCTCTTTCTCTTCACCACCAAAAAGATAACTGACACCGTCACGGACATACACTCCGCCACGATAATTGCACCCCAGATTCCGTTCAGACCCAGGAGCAGCGGCAGAATGATAACCGATGCACTTTCAAACACAAGAGTACGCAAAAAAGCTATCAGCGCCGAGGTCAGTCCATCTCCCAGCGCCGTAAAAAAGGCGGAACTGAAAATGGAGAAACCGCAGAATAAGAACGAAACCGCATAAATGGAATACGCATGTACCGTCATGTCCAGAAGCCCGGCATCATATCCTACGAAAATAGCTGCCAACGGTGCCGCCATCACCTCGGACAGCAGCAGCATGCTCAGAGACGCCGCCGCGATCAGAACCACACTGCGCTTTAGCAGGTTATTTAACTCCTTTTTATTTCCTGCGCCGTAGTGATAGCTGATAACTGGAGCTACGCCGGTCGCATAACCGATGAAAATCGCAAGGAAAATAAAGTTCACATACATGATGGTTCCGTAAGCTGCGACTCCGTTTTCTCCCGCGTAGCGCATCAGCTGCGCGTTATACAGCATGCCGACAATGGACATGGAAATACTGCTCATCAATTCCGATACACCGTTGGTGCAGGCACGTCTGAGCGCTCCTCCATCCCACTTTGGTCTGCGAAGGCGCAGGCTGCTGCTGTTCTTCCGCAGGAAATAAACCAGCGGTATCGTTCCGCCTATGATCTGTCCCATCGCAGTCGCCATCGCCGCTCCGGCAATTCCCCAATGGAACACTCCCATGAACAGAACATCTCCCGTCATATTGAGCACACCCGAAATGATCGTTACAATCAGCCCCAGCTTCGGCTTCTCCGCCGTCACGGAAAGGCTGCCAAACGCATACTGCAGCATTAAAAACGGAAGCGCCACCAGAATGATCCGTCCATACCGGATGCAGTCCGCCAGCATCTCTCCCTTCGCGCCAAGAAAGGCAGCGATCTGCGGTAAAAACAGAATACTGATAACCGCAATTACCAGACCAGAAACAAAGGTCGCAGCGATCAGAAGGGAAAAAATCTCCTGCGCCTTCTCACGCCTGCCCTCGCCCATAATCCGGGCGATCAGGGCACTTCCACCCGTGCCGAACATAAATCCCATGGCACCTACGACCATCAGAAACGGCATAATGAAATTGACCGCCGCAAACGGCGTTTTTCCTACAAAATTCGATACAAAATATCCATCTACCACTCCGTAAATGGAGGTAAAAATCATCATTAAAATAGATGGAATTGTAAACCGGATCAATCTCCCAAAACCGAAATGATCCGATAACTGAATCCTCTGTTCCATAACATTCTCCTGTCAAATTTTTAAGTAATTCTGCCATTATATCATAATTCTTCACATCACGGAACATCACCTGCACCTCTTCTCCCTTGAGCCAAATAAATATTATTCCTACGGTTGATTTTTTCGGAATTATTCTGTATAATGAAAATAAATTTACAATTTAACGCGTTAAACCTCAACGCATTAAATTCAAAAAAGCACGACTTTCACATTAGGGAGGAACTATGTTATGAGCGAAGACAAAAAATTAAACATGCCTCAGTCGCTTCTGCTTCTGCTCCTGATCATCGGAGCGGTTGCAGTCTGCATCCGGCTGAAAACGGGCGGACCGATGATTGGACTATTTATGAGCTGGATCATCATCTATCTGTTTTGTAAGGTATTACGCATAAATTATGAGCATGTTGTAAACGGCGCTTACGACGCGATCCGGGTTGTCGTTCCTACCCTGTGCCTGCTCATGGCAATCGGCGTCATGATCGGTACCTGGCTGCAAAGCGGCACGATTGCAACCATCATTGTCGGCGGTTTAAAACTGATCAACCCGACCTGGCTGCTGCCTCTGACCCTGATTTTCTGTGCCGTATTAAGCCTTGTGACCGGAACCTCCTACGGTTCCGTCGGCAGTGCCGGTGTTGCCATGATGGCAATCGGCAACGCGATGGGCATCCATCCTGGCATGGTGGCAGGTGCTGTCATCTGCGGCGCGATGTTCGGTGACAAATTAAGCCCGCTTTCCGACACAACCAACCTGGCTCCAGCGGTTGCTGGCTCTAAATTAAACGACCACGTGCGTTCCATGCTCTGGACCACGCTTCCGACCTTTGTCATCAGCCTGGTTCTCTTTGTAATTCTTGGCATCAGCCAGACTTCAGGGAACTATGAAACTGGAAATCTTCTGACATACATCGATGCCCTGCAAGGTGAGTTTAAACTTGGCTTCATCACTCTGCTGCCAGCCATCGCAATCATTATTCTGCTTTTATGCAAAGTAAACGCGGTTGTCTCCCTTGGTCTTTCCGCCATCTGCGCCGGAGCTGTCTCTTTCTTCTATCAGGGCGCAACTCTGCAGAGTATCATCCGTGTTGCTTACAACGGATACAGTACCAGCATTGAGGAAGGTATTTTACAGACCATCTTAAACCGCGGCGGTATGAGCAGCATGCTTCAGTATGTGGCAATCATCTGCTTTGCAGTTGGTATGGGCGGTATGCTGGATCGCCTCGGCGTTCTCGGCAATCTCTTAAACGCCATCGTAAATCACATCAACAGCGATGGCAGCCTGATTGCAGCAAGCCTTTTAGTCGGCTATGTAACCAGCTTAATCAGCTGTTCCCAGCCGATGTCCCACGTCCTGACTGGAAATATGATGAAACCGCTGTTCAAATCCAGAAAAATCGCACCAGAAATCCTTTCTCGTACCCTTGAGGACGCAGGTACTTTATCCGGTCCGATGATTCCGTGGCACGGTTACTGTGTATACATGTCTGGAACCCTCGGCGTTGCCTGGTCAGTATTCTTCCCATACCTGTTCTTACTGTACTTAACACCTTTGTTCAGTATTTTCTATGGATTTACGGGAATCTCCATCCGGCATACAGACGGCGCTCAAAATTAAACCTTTCTCTTGATGAAAACAAAAGGATCGAAACATATATGCAGCCTTTGACACAGTGTTTACCTGTGCAAAGGCTGAACACATCTAATTTGCCCGAACTTTTTTCATGATTTCGCGCAAAATATATTACATATGAATTTAGGAGATGAATATTTATGATGGAAACAAAGCTTGTACTTCTCGGAACCGGTACCCCGAACGCCTGCCCGAATGCCAGCGGTCCTTCTTCTGCAGTTGTCGTAGGCGACCGCGCTTATCTTGTAGATTTTGGTCCTGGCGTTGTCCGTCAGGCGGCGAAAGCATACCAACAGGGAATTGATGCCCTGCGCCCGGACCGGCTGATGATCGCATTCTGCACACATCTGCACACCGACCACACGGCCGGCTATCCGGATCTCATTTTTACCCCGTGGGTGCTGGAACGCCCGAAGCCGCTGAAAGTATTCGGTCCAAAAGGCATCCAGAACATGACCGAACATATTTTAAAAGCATATGAGACGGACATCGACTTCCGTATCCACGGCTTTGAAAAAGCCAACGAAAATGGCTACAAAGTCGAAACTACCGATATCCAGCCTGGTATCATTTATCAGGATGACCGCGTGACGGTTGAGGCATTTCCAGTCAGCCACGGTACGCTTGAAAGCTACGGATTTAAGTTTACAACACCGGATAAGGTGATCGTGATCAGCGGTGACACGGCTCCGCTTGAGATCGTGGCGCAGAAAGCGGAAGGCTGCGATATTCTCCTCCATGAGGTCGAGTACACCGCCGGACTCTCCGCCAGAGAGCCAAAATGGCAGAAATACCACCAGGAAGTTCACACTCTCAGCGTTGATCTGGCAAAGATTGCCGCCAAAGCGCACCCGCGGCTTCTGGTTACCTACCACCGTATCTATCACATGGAAATCCAGGACAACACCCGCGATGTCGAGGCTGAGATGGCGCGCAGAAACACCGCCATTTTGCAGGAAATCCGTGATGCCGGATATGAAGGTGCCGTTGTAAATGGACAGGATTTAGATGTATTCTAAGAAAAATTTAAGGGGATGCGCATTAAGTCAGTCGCTGCCACCCCTGTTCTCAGATCTTCAAGCCTTATATATAAAAAGCAGATATTCTCACACAATGGAGAATATCTGCCATCCAGTCTGACTCATTCTACGGTACGGAAAACATAGACCTGAAGTTTCAAGCGTGCCAATTTGTGAGGATGTATTAGAACAATACTTCTCCGATAATCTCCACCGCATCGCTGATGCAGTCCGGACAGGCACGCAGCACATTTCCTGTTTCTACACCCTTCAAATCCCTACAGACCACGCTCTGGTTCTTCTCAAGGAAACGCGCGATGCACTCTCTGGCATCCTTATAAGAAACCGCCTTCGAATTCGCCAGCTCCAGATCCCCGGTACTATCCTTCAGCCCCGCCAGCACAGCCGCCGCCGAAATGACCCCGCAGGTACCATTCATGCCGCCCATGCCAAGACCAAGCCCCTCCGTCACCTTAAACAACGCCACCTTGTCCAAATCCACCTTATCCGCAAACGCACACGCCACCGACTGGGCACAATTATACCCCATTGCATGAAACTGAGCCGCCTGCTGCTGACGCGCTGAAATCTCTTCTTTCGTCATACTGATACCTCCTAAAATTTTCTTAATCTGCTAAATTTTTTATATTATACTATTTATGCCAATTATAACATACATTTCCACTTTTTAAACACCCCAAAAAGCATACAACATACAGCGCCAGAAGCCAAATGCCCTCCGTTGCATTTGCAGGAGTCTTGGTAACTCTTGGCTCGCAGAGATTTGTGTTAGAGTTCAAAATACACCTGTCTGAGCGAAGCGAGTTTGTATTTTGGACTCTGCTTTTAACAAATCTATGCAAGCCTAGTGTTACCGGCTCCGAAACCGCAACGGAGGGCATTTGGCTTCTGGCGCGTCACCTTGCCATTTTTATGCATTTCTATATATTTCTATTTCATCAGCGTAACCATAACCGCCTTCTGGGCATGCAACCGGTTTTCCGCCTCTTCAAAGATCTCAGACGCATGTTCTTCAAAGATCTTCTCGGTAATCTCCTGTCCACGGTAAGCCGGCAGACAGTGCATTACCATCGCCCCCGGTTTAGCCGCAGCCATCAGTTCATCATTGATCTGATATCCCTGGAATGCCTGCTGGCGGATCTTCTTCTCTTCTTCCTGACCCATGGAAGTCCATGTATCTGTGATGACAACATCTGCATTTTCCACTGCCTTGATCGGATCATTTACCAGTGTAAATGCGTCATTGCCAGCTGCGAAATCCAGCACTTCTTTCGCCGGACGGTAATTATCCGGAGTTGCGATAGATACCTGCATATCCGATTTCAGACCGCCTACGATCAGGGAGTTCGCCATGTTGTTGCCGTCGCCGATGTAACACATCTTGAGCCCTTTCAGTACGCCGTATTTCTCACGGATCGTCATCAGGTCAGCCAGTACCTGGCACGGATGGCAGAAATCAGTCAGACCGTTGATGATCGGGATAGAACCGTATTTTGCCAGATCCTCCACTTCTTTCTGCTCGTAGGTACGGATCATGATGCCGTCCAGATAACGGGAGAGTACGCGTGCGGTATCCTGTACCGGCTCACCGCGTCCGATCTGTAAGTCGCGGGAGGAAAGGAACAATGCCTGTCCGCCGAGCTGGAACATACCGGTCTCAAACGAAACTCTGGTACGGGTGGATGACTTCTGGAAAATCAGACCGATGGATTTGCCCTCCAGAAGACGATGTGAAATGTGATGTTTCCGCTCATATTTTAACTGATCTGCCAGATCCAGAATCGAGGTAATCTCCTCCGGTGTGCAGTCCAACAGCTTTAATAAATGCTTCATGTCTAAAATACCTCCCTCATAGCAGCGATTGCCTCGTCCATCTCCTCTTTCGTAATAACAAGCGGCGGAAGCAGACGGATCGCCTCTGTACCGGCTGTCAGAACCAGGACGCCTTTCTCCATCAGCTGACTGACCATCGCAGCTCTCTCGTCTTTGTCCACTACGATGCCTAACATCAGTCCCATGCCGCGAACGGTTTTTACCTTCGGAGAGCCGATCGCTAAAATCTCCTTTTTCAGGTACTCGCCCTTTTCCTGAACCGATTTCAGGAATTCCGGCTTATTTACGATATCTAATACAGTATTGGCAGCCGCACAGCAGAGCGGATTGCCGCCGAAGGTTGTACCGTGCGTACCGGCACCCAGTACATCCTGGCATTTCTTATCCGCCATGACAGCACCGATCGGAACGCCGCCGCCGAGTCCTTTTGCCATGCTGATGATGTTCGGTTGAACGCCGTACTGCTCATAGCAGAACAGGCTTCCGGTACGTCCGATGCCCGTCTGAACCTCGTCAATCAGAAGCAGGATGTCCTTCTCCTTGCAGATCTCGGCAGTTGCCTGTACAAATTCCTTATCAAGCGGAAGGACGCCGCCCTCGCCCTGAATCATCTCCATCATGACAGCGCAGGTCGTATCATCAATCTTGCGCTTCATGTCTTCGATATCATTGGCTGCCGCATAATCAAATCCTTCCGTGAATGGGAAGAAATACTGATGAAACTTGTCCTGTCCGGTTGCCTTTAATGTCGTCACGGTACGTCCGTGGAAGGACTGTTTCAGCGTGATAATTTTATTTCTTCCCTCGCCGTATTTGTCAAAGGAATACTTTCTTGCCAGCTTGATCATGCCCTCGTTGGCTTCCGCACCGGAGTTTGCAAAAAAGATTTTTCCCATTCCGGCTGCATCGACCAACTTCTTTGCTGCCTGCACCATCGGCTCGGTGTAATACAGGTTGCAGGCGTGCATCAGCTTATGTGCCTGCTCCGATACCGCAGTTGTCAGCGCCTCGTTGTCATGGCCAAGACTGTTGACACCGATGCCGGAGGTCAGATCAATGTATTTCTTTCCCTCCGTATCCCACAGCGTCGCGCCTTTTCCGTGATCCAGCGCAATCGGAAAGCGGCCGTATGTATGCATGATATATGTTTCTTCGCCCTGCTTGATTTCTTCAAATGTCATAAAAAACCTCCTAACGCCCACATCTGCCCGCAAAGCTTCCAGCATCCGTCCTGCATTTCAGCTAAAACAGCCCGGATTCGTGCAGAATCTAGTTCATCTGCTGTTTACGAGAACATGGTTCCTACACCGTCATTGCTCAAAAGCTCGACCAGAATCGAGTGCGGCACACGACCATCCTGGATATTGGCACGTTCTACGCCCTGGCGCACTGCCTCAACGCAGCAATCTACCTTCGGAATCATGCCGCCGGAGATCACGCCCTCTTTGATGAGTGCCGGAACCTCGGAAACTTTCAGTCTCGGAATCAATGTCGAATCGTCTTTCGGATCGCGCATCAGACCGCATACATCCGTCAGAAGAATCAGTTTTTTCGCTTTCAGTGCCACCGCCAGCTTCTCCGCTGCCGTATCTGCATTGATGTTATAGTTCGTCTCCTCGTCCATGCCTGCTGCCACGGAGGAAACAACCGGGATAAAACCCTCATTTAAAACATCGAGAACGACTTTCTCATTGACTTCTTTAATATCTCCCACATAGCCGTATTCCGTTCCATCCGGATCGACTAACTGGATCGCCTTGAAGAGTCCGCCGTCCATGCCGCCCAGACCAACGGCATGTCCGCCTGCTTTCTCAAACAGGGAAACAAGGTTTTTGTTAACCTTGCCGCAGAGAATCATCTGGACAATATCCATCGTCTCGCGGTCTGTGTAGCGCAGACCTTTGACAAATTTAGACTCTTTTCCGGTTTTTTTGAGCATCTCCGAAATCTCCGGACCGCCGCCGTGTACCAGCACGACCTTGATTCCTACCAGATTTAAAAGGACGATATCCTCGATCACCGCCTGCTTTAAATCTTCATTAATCATGGCGTTTCCGCCGTATTTTACAACGATAATTTTACCTGCATATTCCTGAATATAAGGCAGTGCCTCTACCAGGACTTCTGCGCTCATTTTTGATCCTGTTTTCATCACGTCCGATAATCTCCATTAATCTTCACATAATCATAGGTCAAATCGCATCCCCAGCAGGTAGCGCTTCCGCTGCCTTCCTGAAGCGTTACATTGATCTCCACTTCATCCTGGCTTAAGATTTTCTTTGCCAGATCTTCATCAAAATCAAGTCCTCTGCCGTCCTCACAGACCGCAATGCTGCCCTCTTTGGAAGCAAACTCGACTAACACTTTCTCCGTGTTAAACGCAGCTCCGGAATAGCCCATCGCGCAGAGAACGCGTCCCCAGTTCGCATCGGAACCGAACATTGCTGCTTTGGTCAGGGAAGAACCGGCGATGGATTTTGCCAGTACCTCGGCTGTCTCCTCGTCCTTCGCTCCCTTCACGGTACAGGTCATCAGCTTGCTTGCGCCCTCGCCGTCTGCCGCAATCTTACGAGCCAGATCCTGCATAACCGTCTGCAATGCCTCGCGGAATGCCTCGTATGCCGGATCTTCTGCAGTAATCTCCGCATTGCCAGCCATACCATTTGCCAGAACGGTACACATATCGTTGGTGGAAGTATCGCCGTCAACAGTCACACGGTTGAAGGTACGTTTTACATTGAATAACAGCGCCTTGCGGATCATCTCGCTGCTGACTGCACAATCGGTTGTGATGAAGCACAGCATCGTTCCCATATTCGGGTGAATCATGCCGGAACCCTTACAGATACCGCCGATGTGGCAGGTTGTTCCATCTACATCAAATTCAACAGCGATCGTCTTCACTTTTGTATCGGTCGTCATGATCGCTTCTGCAGCTACCAGGGAGTTGTCATATTTCATCTCCATCTCGCCTGCATGAGCCTCGATCGCCTCAACCGGAAGCGTCTGACCGATGACGCCGGTCGATGCTACGATTACATTTTCCTCCGAAACGCCCAGCGCTCGCGCGCCTGCCTTTGCCTGTCTTCTTGCATTCTCCATGCCAAACGGAGCGCACGCGTTCGCATTTCCGGAATTGACAATAACCGCCTGTGCCTTTCCGTCGGCCAGATGTTCCTTTGTCAGTAAAATCGGTGATGCCTTGACGCGGTTGGTCGTATAAACCGCCGATGCGTTGCAGACACAGTCCGAAAGGATCATCGCCAGATCCTTTTTTGTATGAGATTTGCGGATTCCACAGCGCATCGCGCCCGCTTTAAATCCTTTTGCAGCACAAACACCGCCTTCGATTATCTTCATATGACATTCCTCCTGTCATTTTTAATGTACTCTCGGAATCTTTCTGTGCTTGATTTTATGAGATGTTTTTTTGTCAGTTGTGCCCAAATTTCTGAGGCGTACGCGGCGCGTACGTTGATGAAATTCGGGTGCGGCTGGCGGAAAATCAGCCACAAAAGCAAG
>OGZD01000144.1_pt1 | contig 86514 bp, 121 predicted proteins | sample 1576701 | NCBI WGS metagenome assembly OGZD01 (sample SAMEA3541487, study PRJEB24748) | human gut metagenome | biome: human gut; feature: human-associated habitat; material: faeces | place: China | collected 2012
CGGGAGTCGAACCCGCCTCACAGGCTTGGGAAGACTCTCTTGTGTCTTGATAAAGTGCTGATACTGAATGTTTTTAATAAAATCAGCAACTGCTCACTCACATATTACTCACAAAAATCGCATTTTACTGCACTTTTGTGAGTACGTACACCATACCAATTCGGTCTGTTGCAAACTTCACCAAGTCGATTTCCGTTGCAGACATAAAGTAGGCCACATACATATCACTTCCGTCAAAGTACACAGGAGAAGTACCTGTTTCGACAGTTCCGTCCTGTTTGTATGTGGTATCAGCCTTCCATGTCTTGTAGCTTCCGAACGGCATTGTCATCGGTCTGTCCGCGTCCCCATTGATTACTACCGAGAAGTCTCCCTCTGTGCGAAGGATGCCGCCATCCAAGAATGAAATTGTATTTCCCTTCTGAATGGAGTAGTGGTTTATCGGAATGGGGAAATCCTGAATCTTGCTCAGTTTCCACTTGCCGCTCATAACCTTGCTGGCATCAAACTTCTGTTCCTGTTTCTCATTGTCGTCATCATCGCTACTGCTGCATGATGTGAATGATGCTCCTGCAAGAAGTATCATTGCTGCTAATAATACCTTCTTCATAATCCTTATATATAATAATGTTATACCTCGATTCCGTTATCTGCAAGAATCTTCCTGAGAAGACGAATCTCGCTGTCTTTTGACCTTATTATTTCATCCTTGGCATTGATGATCTGAATGAGCTGAGCATTTTTCTCTTTAAACGAATCCTCTTCCCGATCCTTAGCGCGGTCTGTTCCCGTAGTTAAGTTTTGACTGTTGTCACCAACGTTCCCGGCATTTATCAGCTGCGCCATCGGTATGCCGTGCTTAAACGCCTCGTTGATGGACTCTTCTATCTTCTGATGCGTTTCGCCTAGCTGAATTACCATATTTCCATTCATACTACCGCTTCCATACTTTAGCCAGCTATAGCTAACCCCAAGAGAATTACATATTTTACTAATCGTTCCCTCGGATATTGAAAGCTTTCCGCTTCTCATCTTGCCGATGTTGTTGGTTCCTGTAGCCTTCATAAAGGCATTCTCACTCATCTTCTTGATCTTGATGAGGTAATCTAACCTTTCTTGTACCGAATTTAATGTTCCCATAATGCTTCTTAGTTTTATATTTGCAACTAAATCGACTCGAAACGTTAAAATTCGGTAATATACCGAAGTATTTTACCGAAACATTAGGTACTTTACCGAAGTTTTTATACCTTTGCACTCGTTAACGGTCGAGTAACCAACAAAGCCGTTACAAACGGAGGCTTGTGCGACCGAAAGTGCGTACTTTACATTGACACTGCAAATATACGACTTTTTTCGCACAACTCCAAATTTTTAATGAATTATTTAAGTAACAAAGATGAAAAAAGTTGCAAGAATAACAAAACAGGACATATTGGGCATCAAACCAGGAAAATTTGAAGTCTTTCTGCTTGAGTCCGCAAGAGCAGTTCGGTCGGCAGTAACATACGCCTATCAGCTTGCTCAATACGAAGATTTGCCGAAGGGAGTGCTTAAATATTCAACCTCGGCAGATTACAAGAACCATACGGCGATTATCACCGCTGTTCCGGTTGAGTAGTAAACTTTAAAAGATAAAGTATGGAGGAAATTATAAAACTCGGAAGAACCGATACAATGACATCTCTCGAAATTGCAGAGATAACCGGGAAGAAGCATGCTCATGTGATGCGTGACATTCGCTCATTGATAGAGCAGGGAGTTAACGGATCCAACTTTGGATTGGTTAATTATAAAGATAAAAAAGGAGAGGTGAGGCCAATGTTTGAGCTAACACCAAAGGGTTGCTTGATTTTGGCGAGCGGCTATGACGCTTTGCTACGTGAGAAAATCATAAATAAGCTTGAAGAACTTGAGAAGAAGAATCACCTTGAGCAGTATCAAGTACCTCAGTCTTTCTCCGAAGCTCTTATGCTTGCAGCAAAGCAGCAGGAGAAGATAGAGCAACAGCAGCTTGCTCTTGAATCGAAGAACGAAGAGATTGTGCAGCTCTCAGCCACAATCACCGAGATGCAGCCAAAGGTTAGTTACGTTGATACAATCCTTTCGAGCAAGGAGACCGTTACGACGACACAGATTGCTCAGGACTACGGTCAATCAGCAAAGGCGTTCAATATCTTGCTGAGAAACTTCGGTGTTCAACGTAAAGTTGGCGGTCAGTGGATTCTCTACGCAAAGTATCTCCCTTGTGGCTATGTCCAGTCAGAAACAGTTTCTATCACTCACCGTGATGGTAGTGTAGGTTCAGTAATGCATACAAAGTGGACTCAGAAAGGAAGATTATTCTTGTATAATGAGTTAAAGAAACATGAAATTCTTCCATTAATCGAAAAATAAGCCTATGCCTCGCAAGAAAGTATCAGTAGAGCCTGTCGAAAAGATATGGCTCTCAACAAAAGAGTTTGCCGAGTATATCGGCATGAGTACAGGTTATATACACGACTTAAGAAAGAGCGGTCAGATCCATCATTATATGATAGGTAACACCGCATTCTTCAAAAAGTCCGATATAGATGAGCTCATTGAAGAGCATAAAGTATGCTGAAATATTGGTATGGTTAAAGTTATAGATTTGTTTCATTTGCTCGTGAGGGCATGATTGTTAGTTATTAGTTATTTGGGTTTTATCTACAGCGGTAGATACTTTGGGGCGATGTCTGTTCGTTTAGCTTCTTTCGCCCCAAATCAGACTGAGTAGCTCAGTTGGATAGAGCATCGTTTTCCTAAAACGAGGGTCGATGGGTCCGAATCCCTCCTCAGTCACACTCTTTTTTTAGTTCCGTTTAGTAGTTGAATTCCTCTCTGACGGCGCAAAGATAAGCCCACGACCTTATAAAGTAGGTAGTTCGGGCAGCTACAATCTTGCATCGGGAGATGTTCGGAAAGAATTGGAGAAGTAGTTCTTTGACATATTGATGCACAGAATAGTATGCGTGGAAAAGAAGTAGCCGGAGAGCATCGATGGATGCCGTGACCTGGCGAAAAGGACGCACGACATACGAAAAACTAGTCAGTAACAGATATTACATAGACTATACCGATGAACTATGCTGAAACATCAGCACAAGCAAAGGGCATAATATAGGTCTGTATCGTTTGCTATGTAGTATTCTAGTCGAAGTATGTATTATTGACATCTTACGTGTAAGATATTTATAATATGTATGGAGTGTCATACGGAACGTCAATGCTAGCTGTATCGGGAATACGGAAACGATTAATATCGTGGCATTCACAAACGACAGAAAGTTCCATGGTTTTAGATACATAAAACACAAGGTATGGTGTAAGTGGTATTCTTGCTCAATACTTTAATTAAATAGCAACAAAGAGGAGACTGGTGTAATTGGAAGCACAGCGACAACTAGATGATACCGTTCTTATCGTCGCAAATGGGGGTCCGAATCCTCCTTCTCCTCCAAAAAGTATAATTCATTATATTCAAATTTATTCTCTTTAAATGCAGCTCGTCTGTGAAGATAGGCTGCACACATCGCAGGTTGGAGCAGTTGGTAGCTCGCTAGGTTCATGACCTAGAGGTCACAGATTCGAGTTCTGTACCTGCCACAAATGTTTTCATATACTTTAAATTAAAATTGAGGTGAAAGTTTTTTCTTTGCGTATCTGGTCTGAGAAGATAGGGTACGTCTATCCCTTTTAATAGATTATTTTTTATTTTCTGAGGAGAGTAGCTCAGTAGCAGAGCACCAGGGGAAGCCCCTTGGAGGTCGATGGTGCGAATCCATCCTCTCTTCCCAATTTTCTTTCGTTTTTCAAGAATTTTTGATTGATTAACTTATGCGTCGCCCAGTAGCTCAACTGCATAGAGCCGTGGTACTTTCCACGAGGTTGGGAGTTGGAGTCTCCCCTGGGCTTCCCAAGTAGGTATTTCTATATGTTTTTGCTTTAGCTGACAAAGGTCGGCACTTTCTTATAAGTCATTTATATTTTAATTTGTGTATTAATATACTCTTGCTTGTGAAAGTAGGAGGTACAAGCCACATTAGCTCAGTTGGTCAGAGCAGCCTAACATGGTGGTTGGTCGTAGGTTCGAGTCCTGCATGTGGCTCACTTAATTGTGTGAGTGCCATAAATTTACAGTTTTTGATTATCTTTGGGAGTGAGGGAGTCAATTCTCCCTCCTCCCTTTAACGTTGGCTTCTTCCCCGTCAAAAAATAACCACGTGCAATCACCTCTCCTGCCTTGCGTGGTTGGCTAAACGGAGAGGTTTTATATAGATGAAAGTTAAAAATACAATAAGAATCAGTAAGGAAAACATTAATGCTCTTCGGAATCTGGAATGCGTTGAAAGCATAGAACAGAACGGAAGGGATATTACTGTTCGACTTAAACCGGAATATACGGATGGTAAGCTCGAAGCCCGAAAGGGTGAATATCTCATTCAATGGGGTAACAAAATGTGGCAGAGGTATGGCTCTGATGCTATCAATCTGCTTTTTAAAAATCCCGGAGCGGAGGCCGGCAAGACATGGGACGAGTAGGCTCAAAGAAGTATTACGCTCCTGACGGGAACGAATACGATTCAAGAGAGGAGTATCTGTACTTGCAGACCATACTCGATGATCCTGGCATAAGCTGCATTCACAGACAGGTAACCATCACGGCAATCAATCCGGTATGGATGCTGAAGCCAAAACAGCTTAAGACAAAGGTAAAGTACGAGAGAAGGTCATTGCTTTACGGGCACAACTATACTGCCGACTTCGTTTACCGAGAAGGCGATAAGATTGTGATATGCGATGTCAAGAGCCTCTATACCTCAAAGCTCAGAGAGTTCTCGATTACAACAAAGGCTGTGGTGGCAAGACTTATCGCTCACAATAGGAAACGTCATAACGGCGAGTCTGTTGTGATATTCCGTAAGGCTATCAAGATAAAGAAGGACGAGTGGAAAATCGTTGATTATCCACCGTCCGATTGTGCTATTATATAACAAGGTGTAAAATCTAAAAGATATGTGTATAATTTTCATTAGTTTACTAACCACAGTAGTTATGTTTGCTGCTGTATCATTCGTAGCACATCTTTTTGGTTGGGACCAGGAAGACTAGTAGTTTAATTCTAAATATTTTAAATTATGGACAAAGACAAAATTATCGTCAGTGTAGTAATTGACAAGCAGGCTCTTGTTGACAGAGCATTCGACATCTCGAAGAATCCTTCTGAGTTCAATGAAATCAAGAAGGTTATCGACGGCAAAAACCAGTTTACTCGTGATATCGACGAGATTGATGATGAAGGCAAGAAGGAGAATAATACGAACCTTTTCGCCGGCATCGCATTGGACGTTATCCTCTGTGACAACCAGGAACTGGGAATCACCAAGCGCCTCAATTCGCTTGAGGACAAGAAAAACTCTTTCCTCGCTAAGATGAAGAAGCTCGATGAACTACAGGAGAAAGTGAAAAACGGAGAGATGCCTGGCGTTGAAGGTCTCCGTGAGTTGTTGAAAGTAATGGAGGAGGGCGAGTAAAAATGGGCGTAGTATCTAAGTACGGCAACCTGTATGATGTCAAGAAGAACATCATCTGCCACGCTCCTGTCACTTCTTCACATTTCGAACGTATTTTGAAGAAGGGCAATTCGCTTCCTATGATGAATGGCGTAACAACTCCTAAATTGTTCGGTATCCACGCGTCAAAGAAGTTCAAGCATGGACGCTGGCGTCGAGTATTAACACATTAATTCGTATAACAATGAGAGCAAAATCAGGTTCTTGGTTCGAAACCAAGATTAAGTATCAGAAAACTCAGGAAGACGGTTCAGAAAAGGTCGTTAGCGAGTGCTACATCGTTGAAGCTCTGTCTTGTACAGGTGCAGAAGCTTCTATCATCGAAGAAATGGCTGTATATTCTAGTGGTGACATGAACGTCCCTAGCACAAAGGAGGCGAATTTCAAAGAGGTATTCTTCTCTGACAATGGTGAAGATGACAAATGGTACGCAGCAAAGCTCCAATTCATCACGATTGATGAAAAGAGTGAGAAGGAGAAGCGTAGTAATGTCAATTACCTCGTTCAGGCCAAGTCGCTTGCCCGTGCGCTTCGTTATGTTGATGAGGTGATGGGGAAGACAATGATCGACTACGATATCGTTGGCCTTAACGAGACTAAGGTCATGGATGTCTTCGAGCATGTAGCTCCATCTTCTTCTGAGTCTAAAGAAATGAAGAATGACAGAAGTAGAAAACAGAATAGCAAGAATGCCCGCCAAGATGGCCTTTGCTGTACTTGACTTGCGTAAGGTACATGCGTGCCTCATGGAACTTCCACGGAGCAAGTCACTACAGCTGGCCAAAAAGGCGGCATACCTCAACTATATCGAAGGTGAGGGCAGAAAACTCGGTAAGATTCCACTTCACTACGATTACGTCAACGAAAAAGGTGATGTGGCGACCGTGGAAACTTACTTCAGATATTTAGATAGAGTTCATTAATTTTAAAATCTATACAAATGGATATAGAGCAGTTAAACAAAACGCCTCATAATCAAATTTGCGATTTGGCAAGAGACAGATTCATCGAGGTGTACAATCAGAAGTTCGGAGAGGGCGGAGAAGTATTTTTCGAAGAGCAGAAGGCATTCTTCAACGAAGAACTTCTCAATGGCTCGTTCAAGGGCTATCTTGAAAAAGCCCCGTCACTGAATATTCATGATGCCTTTATGAACCTGGCAATTAACGGATTGTCTCTCGAAAAGGGAACTACGACACTCTGTTACCTCATGGGTTACAGTAACTACGACAAGAATACCAGACAAACGAATTATACGGCCAAGATCACCTATACTGGATATGGCGAGATTCTTCTTCGCCAGCGAGCCGGCCAGATTGTTCGTTGTGACAATCCTGTCGTAGTTTACAATTGTGACGATTTTCGTTTCGGTGAACGAGACGGTCATAAGTACGTTGATTACGCAAAGACTTATCCTCGACCTGAAAATTCATACATCGTTGCTTGTTATGTGAAGATTATTCTTCCGAACAATGCCTACGATTACTTCGTTCTTGACCGTGAAGGTGTTGAACGTCTCCGTACGTATTCGGAGACGTTCGGAGGTAAAGACCACAAAGCCAACGCTCTTTACGGCGGAAGCTATGTCGGAAACGATGGTAGAACGTATTTTCGAGATATCGACACAGGCTTCCTTATCTCGAAGACATGCAAGCATGCGTTCAAGGGCTATCCTAAACTGAAGGTTGGTCTGGGCGCTCTTTTGCAGGCCGACATCGATATGCAGACTCAGCAGAAACCGTCTCAGGAAGCCTTTGGCGCCGGAGATACCGCACCGGAAGACAAAGGCGTCAAGGTAAAGGTTGACAGTGATTCACCATTTTAAAATTGTTATATATGGCAGAAAATACAGAATTGCAGTTGGTACAACAACAAGCCAACAATATTACAAGACAGATTGCAACGCTAAAATCTGATACGGAAAATGCGGTGCAAGCCAACAGGAAATCTTATGAGGCATGCGTGAATGCAGGTGAGTCTCTGTTGTTTGATATTGGCGTTTCCGGAATGAACGATGCTCTTGACGAGAGAGCCGCTGAGTTTATTAAGAAAGCTAAACTGACAGAGAAAGCAATGACGGAGAAACGTAAGGGTGTTACCCAAGTGTTCGATATTGTCCGTAAGGGTTTTACTATGATGGAGAACCTTATCTCTATCAAGAACACCGATTCTGTTGTCTATAAGATTCAGGAGAAACGCAACGAGTATGCGGCATACAAGCTTGAACAGCAGCGTAAGGCTGAGCAGGAACGCCTGCGCCAGGAGCGCATCAAGGAGGCCAAGATTAAGTTGAAGACTGATACGATTGATATCTTGAACAATCTCCTTACAGAGCATTCTTCTGCTGCTATCAATTCACTTAATAATACGTTCTCTCTTCTCACTCTTGATAACAAGGATGAAGTTAAGAAACGTATTACAGAGTGTTCTGATGTTCTTGACCTCGGACATCTGTTCGTTAATAACAAGCCTTCATACTCTTCCGAAATTGATGAGAATGATGCCAAGGAGATTATGAATGGAGCCTACAAGGAGGTTTCCGCTTCTCTTCTTGCATCTTATAAGCAGACCGTCAATGCTACACGTGATGAGCTTCTTATGAAGTTTGATTCTAAGATTGCTGAACTTCTTGAAATCAAGAAGGCAGAAGAGGAGCGCAAGCGTAAGGAAGAGGAAGCTCGCAAGGCTGAAGAGGAGCGTAAGCGCAAAGAGGAGGAAGCACGTAAGGCTGCTGAGGAAGAGCGCAAGAAGCAGGAGGAAATTCAGCGTGTCAAGGATGAGGAAGAGCGTAAGCGCAAGGAGGCAGAGCTGAAAGCTGCTGAGGCTGAACGCAAGGCCAAGGAAGCAGAGCTGAAAGCTGCCGAGGAAGAGCGTAAGCGTAAAGAGGCGGAAGCTGCCGCTGCTGAGGCTGAACGCAAGGCTAAGGAAGAGGCTATCCGTAAGGCTGATGAAGCCGCCAAGGAAGAGCAGCAGAGAAAGCTTGCGGCTGAGCAGGATAAGCGTGATGCAGAGAATGCAGCCCAGCACGCTACTGCACAGGCTCAGTCGCTCTTTGCCCAAACTTCCGTTGGAGAAACCGGTAAGCAGAAAATCAAGGTAACAAAACGCCTTGTTGTTACCGATAAGAATGCCTGGCTCGACATCATCCAGCAGTGGTGGACGATTGAAGGCTCAAAGATGTCTCCAGACAAGCTTGCTTCCAGATTGGAGTTCATGCGCAAGGCGTGTGAGAAACACGCAAACAGCGAAGAAGAGTATATCGTTTCTCCTTATATTAGATATGAGGATGAGGTAACGGCTAAGTAATATGGCAGAACAACCGTTTGACCCTTATTATTCTCGTGGTGAGGTCTCCAATTCAGACCTCACTGCATTGAAGTTTGCCCTGAACCCGCAGCTCAATTTCGTAAAGGAAGAGGACAAGAGGAAGGCTTTCCATCTCGGAACTCTCGTTGACGCTCTTGTTACCGAACCGGAAAAGTGCAATCATTACGCGATGACGGTCGATGACGAGAAATATACGGAGAAGGATTGGAAATGGGGTCTAGACCGGCTTGCTGTTCTGAAGAAACAGGCAACGAAGGATAGGTTCCTTGATTTCGTCCTGAAGAATGCGGTCGGTCAGAAAACATTCATCAATCCGCACATGAAGATGGAATACCAGGGCTTCAAGTTCGAACTTCCGGTACGCTGCAAGTTTGACTGGTGGCTCGGGGAGTTCGGCGGTGATTTGAAGACCACCGCAGCTACGTCACAGGAGCAATTTGAGGCTCAGATCGATTTCGTCGATTGGGATAGAAGCCGTGCATGGTATATGGACCTTACGCACAGCATCGATCCAAGATACGGAAATCAGGACTTTATCTTTGCGGTCTCCAAAACCAAGAAGAAAGTATTCTATAAGAAGATTGAACGTGGTGATGAGCTATACCTGCGTGGTAGGGAGAAGGCTCTTGAATGGGCTTTCCGCATGTGGTGTTTATTATAACTTATATTATGTCAGATAAACCGAAATTATACGATTATCAAGAAGAAGGTGTGCGCATGGAGCTTGCCATGAAACGCTGTATCAATGGCGATGACATGGGAACCGGTAAGACGGTTCAGTCTATCGTCGCCATTGAACGTGCAAAGGCAACTCCTTGCCTTGTTGTTTGCCCTGCCGCACTTAAGGTTAATTGGGAACGAGAGATAAAGAAGTTTACGAACCTCCGGCCTCTCATTCTTACCGATTCCGTCAATGCGACATACGGATATCATCTTACTAAGATGAACCTGTATGATGTAGTGATATGTAATTATGAATCGCTTGCAAAATACTTTGTCGTAAGCCTCGGGCCAAAGCCGTTACGACTGAACAACTTCCTGTTCCGTGATGAACTGAAGATTATTAAGTCCGTGATTATCGACGAGTCTGCAAGAGTCAAGGATCCGTCCACAAGGCAGTCTAAAATCATTATGGGATTGTGCCAGGGTAAGGAGTATATCTATGAGCTTACAGGTACGCCCGTTGTAAATCACGCAACAGACCTGGCCTGCCAGCTTGCTATCCTCGGTCGCCTGAACGACGAGTTCGGAGGTTTTGGTGAGTTCTGCAACAGGTACGGTGAGAATGAGAATCTTGAAGAGCTTAATCGGAAGATACACGAAACATGTTACTTCCGCAGAGAGAAGAAAGATGTCCTCAAGGATTTGCCGGATCTGACCAGGACAACCATCAGTGTTGCCCTCGACCCAGATACACAGGAAGAGTACGATACCTGCCAGAAAGACCTGCTCACGTTCCTTCTCGAATACAAGAGCTGCTCCGAGGAAGAGGCTAGGAAAAAGCTTAGAATGAAGGCTCTTGTCAGGTTTATGAACCTTCGCTCGATATCCGGGCGAGGGAAGATGAAGGCGACGATAGAGTTCCTTCATGATACCGAAGAACAGATAATCGTGTTCGCCGAGCATCGTGATGTCGTTAGTGCAATCAAGAAAGAGTTTCCTGACGAGGTTTGCACCGTAACCGGCTCTGATAGTCAGCAGCAGAAACAATGGGCTATTGATTCTTTTCAGGCTAGGAAAAAGAGAATCATCATCTGCTCCATCAAGGCGGCCGGCGTAGGTCTTACGCTTACGGCTTCTTCCAACGTGGTGTTCGTCGAACTCCCGTGGACGATGGCAGACTTGTCGCAGTGTGAATGCCGTGCCTATCGTAACGGTCAGAAGAATGCGGTTACATCGTGGATTCTCATGGGTTCAAATACCATCGACGGCTATCTTTATAGCTTGATTATGCAGAAAGGCTCAATAGCATCAAAGGTTACAGGCGAACAGGACTCCGCTATCAAGGATGCAGCCTACTTTGATGAGTTGGCCGATTTGGTTTTACAAAATTCTTTAAATAAAAAATAATGGAAATTCAAGGAAAAGTTATTGCCGTTTTACCTGAAAGAAGCGGCGTCTCTGCAAGAGGTGAGTGGAAGTCTCAGACTTATGTGATAGAAACACAAGAGCAATATCCTAAGAAGATGGCTTTTGATGTTTTTGGCGCGGATAGAATTGCTAGTTTTGGCATTCATTCCGGTGAGGTTATTAACGTTAGCTTTGATATTGATGCACATGAATATCAGGGCAGATATTTTAATCAGATTCGTGCTTGGAATGTTACTAAGGTGTCACAACAAGCTGCTGCACAAGCACCAGCAGGTGTAGCACAGCCATCTGCACCTTATACCCCACCTGCACAACCGCAGCAACCACAATCTGGTGCTCCATCTTCTGATGCACAGTCTTCTGATGATTTACCCTTCTAGTGTAGAATTAATCAAACGAGCATTCAACGCTTATGTGGTTCAACCTGAAAAATGTGTTTGAACTGGAAACGTTTAGGGCAAAAGTAGCCAAGTTGGAGAGCAAAGGCGCTATGGTAGAGTTAAAAGAGAAACGTGGACGTTCTTTAAATCAGAACGCATACCTTCATTTACTTCTATCTGCATTCGGTCTCCAATACGGCTACACTCTGGACGAAGTTAAGACGCATTTCTACAAGTTAGTAGTGAATAAAGATATGTTCCTCAGAGAAGGGATTGATAAATTCACGGGAGAATGCTATAAGTATCTCCGTTCTTCTGCTGACCTTACGAAAGACGAAATGAGCAAATCAATTTCTGATTTCAAAGTATGGGCAAAAGAAGAAGCTGGATTTGATTTTCCTGATTCTGATGAATATATCGCACTACTGCATATTCAGCATGATATAGAAAGACAACAAAATTACATACAATAGCTTATGATGTTACAAACTAATATACGTCAGAAGTCTAGCGAGTTGTTTCCTAATGACGCAGAGAAACAGAAAATCTTTTGTATGGGTGCTGCGTTCTCGTTAGGCAACGATTTATCAGACTTTGAGGAAGAAGTGCAACCGGAGGAGATTTACCCCTGTCAAGAAGCTCTCGATATGTGGCTTGCATACAAGAAAGAGAAACGTCAGAAGTATCAACCTCGTGGTCTTGCGGCTCTTAAAATGAAGCTTTTAAAGATGTCGGGCGGAAATCCAGAATACGCAAAGGTTATCGTTGAGCATTCTATGGGAAACAACTATTCCGGGTTGTACGCTCCGAAAAATAACAGCATAAATAGTTATGAACAGCAGCAACGAACTTTCAACAAGATCAACTCAATCCTTGCCGGATGAGTACAAAAAGGCAATCGAGGAATTTGGCGCGCAATACGCTTTGTTCTTGAATAAATACCCGACTCTTCAAAAGAGAATCAGCAGCGTTCCTACGGTGTATGACTCTGTAAAGAACGGCGGACTTTCGTTCGTGGAAATCGACAAGTATTTCAAGGAAGGAGCAAGCGAATGGTGGATCAAAACAATGGTTATTGACCTGTTTATGGTTATAGGTGCATTCGATGCTACTACTCCTTATCAGTTCAAGGCGATTGCACAGCGTATCAGGCAAGAATACTATCACCTTACACCTAGTGAACTTACTAGATTCTTTTATGAGTTTTCTATGGGCGAGTATGGTGAAATCTATGTAGGAAAGACAGTAAATCCTCAAAAACTTTTTATTGCTCTCGAAAAATACATGTGTAAGCTTTATGAAAAGAGAGCTGAAATTGATTCTCAAAAGTTAGCTGAGAAACAAAAGAAAGAAGATGAGGAATCTAGGAGAAAAGCAATATCCTACGAAGAACATTGCCGCTTAAAGGGTGTTGATATTGAAAAATCGCCTCTTGAAAAGCTAAAGCAAAAGCTTGAAAAAGAATCAAAACGAGACCAAAATGGCAGAGGAATGGCTAAGTGAGCATCCTGATGCGACAAAGAAAGAAATATGGATGGCCGGTTATTGGCAATCTACCGATAACTGGTGCAACCGAACCAAGTAAATTTTAGAATTATGACAGAGAAAGAACGTATCGAGAACGCTACCACAAAGCAAGCGGTAGTGTTCATCTGGATCTATTCCTGGGTTATTGTGAGAAACCTGGGAAGAGCAATCAACAAGGCAGTACACAAGCTGCCTTGGTTGTTCATCGTGGTAACGGTAGTAATATCATTTATCGTTAGCTTTATCTTTATCTCTAAGGCTAGGGCAGAACGAGATAGCTACAATCAAAAACTAGTTCACGCAACACGGCAACTTGATAGCTATGTGGCTGTATACGGAAACATTAAATCAAAGTAAATATGAAGAAATACAAACATACAATAGTGATGATCCTGCTTGTTATCGCAGCAATTATCGCAGGCTACGGATTTATCTGTTTCATGGTTGAACACATTTTCCTTTCGCTTCTGATGCTGTTCTGTATCAGCTGCGCATTGGCAGTAGAGAAGGAGGTGTAGGGATGCCGGCATATAATTTCACACCAAAAGGAGCATTCTTCATCAACTACAAGGAACCTGACAGGGAAACCGTAGACCATATCACTTCGCTCTATTATCTCATTATCGGTTCTCTCGCTACAATCACACAGACGGCAATCAAAGACTTGCACGACAATCTCAGTGAGAGGAAGGACCTGTTTAAGCATGAGCTTAAGTATCGCATAAAGGAGGCATTCTCCCGTTCTGAGACTCTTATAGGTATATTCAAAAAGTATACTACCGAGATTTCGCAGTATGAACTCTGGCTTGATATTACAGACAGCATGGAGGAAGACCTAAAGATTGACATACAGAGACTCTTCTTTACGACCGACAACATTCTTCTGAAGAACAACATCAAGGAACACAAGCTTCAGGCGTATGCATGCGTAGCCTACAACCTGTCAATCATGCTGCACGATATGTGTACGAAGTTTGATGACGTTATGAGAGAACGTGGCATCAGTTCCGGTAGCATAAGACCTTGCGGAGAATTCATCCAGTCTATGTATGGTATGTATGCATCGATGAGAGAGGTTGCCAGGATTCTCATACCGGAAAAGGATGCTGAATACTTCAAGGAAGGCGGTCAGATTTACAGGGCTTTGCAGGTGGTTGCAATGAAGGTATGCAATCCGGAAAGGATAGACAACGCTGCCGACGAAGGACTGAAGCTTAATGGCGTTGACTATCATGGCGAAGAACACCAGAATAACGCATTCCTACCTTGGAACGGCATCCAGGTTAACTTCCTGTCACGTAACTTCGATAAAATGCATGATGAAGAGCTCGCGAAAGCTCTTGGGCGATCTGTTGGTGCGGTAAAGGCAAAAATGAGACAACTTAAACTAAAAAGAACGGAATAGTATGAGTGGAGGCGCATTTGATTATGCTCAGTACAGAATTGCTGACATATACACGGAAATAGAGGATGAAATCTACGGTCATAATCTTGATGATGAATTTGACGTAAATCGGTATATTGAAGATCATTGGTTAGAGGATTCCGAGAAAGAATACGTTCGTAAGCATCATCATACAATACCTAATCGTAGCGAGTATTCTAAGGAAACCATCAAGGAGTTCAAGAAAGGTATAGCTCTACTAAAGAAAGCCGAGGTTTACGCACAGCGCATTGACTGGTTACTTAGTGGCGATGATGGCGAAGATAGCTTTCATAAGCGTTTGAAACACGACTTGGAAGAATTAAAACGTAAAAAACAATAGCTTATGGAAGATTTACCTATAGGTTCGGAAATCGTATTGAAGGTGGTTGAAGATGAAGGTTGCAATGGTTGCTTTTTCGCTGAATTGGCTACCGATATTTACGAGAATATTTGCAAGCGCATTAAGTGTTCATCTGATGAGCGAAAAGATAAAAAGGATGTTCAATTCAAAAGAGTAAAGTAATATGGCTACAGCAAATTTTGAATAATACAACTTCCACGACACAGAATGAGCGAAAGTAAGTCAAGGCTTTATGCCCATATACCTTCTTAGCCCCAGCACAATACTGGTCGTGGAGGTCATTATAAAACTTAATAATATGATAGATAAGAAAATAGAAGATGCAAAGGAAGAAATCTATGAAGATAGATTTCTGTTAAATGGCGAAGAAGTAGTCTTCGATAATGATGCTAAAGAGGAAATGTTCTACAAAGAGGACATCAAAGAAGCTATTGGACTAGGTGCTAAATGGGCTATCAATGAGTTTATTAAAGACATGTGGCATACTATTTATGAAAATCCCAAAAAGTACCATAAATGTTTGGTAGAAGTTGTGTATCATAGACCACTCAACATGACGGATGAGATAGACTATGTTACTTCGCACCTAACCAACTTTGGTTGGGATGAATTTAGTTTTAAGCGCAACGACTATACTATCAAGAGGTGGATATATATTGACGATTTACTGAAAGGATGCAACCATGATTAAGTCAGTTACTATGTACTCTGTCGTTTGTGACAGATGTGGAAAGACCTTCATTGAAGAGTTTAATGGCATTGTGGCTTGGTTGGACGAAGGAACAGCCAAAGAGCAAGCAATGGAAAGCGAATGGGCGGAGATAGGCGATAAGCACTACTGCCCAGACTGCTATGAGTTTGATGAAAAGTTGGATGAGTATATTCCTAAAAAGAAAGAAGATTAATATGGAAGAAGTAAAGTACATTCCAGGAGATTTGGTGATGACAAACGGAGTACCACTAGGTACAGCTAAAGATGTCGTTTACCGAGTAACATCATCAGACCCATCAAAGACTTTGGAGTTGGACGATGGAACGGTTCTGAAAGGTGTTGTCCGCTTAGAGAATATCGAAGGTGCGGAATTTGGAGATAAAGGCTATCTCTTAGGTGACTGCTGTGCTTGGGTTAAGGATATTGTTCCGATTCCTATCACTCAGAAAATTCTATGTAAGAATAAATGGGAAGTAAATGCTATTGACTATGATTATAGCATCAATGATAAGCTATACTTTCGTGCGTTCCCAGCAGATAGAAAAGCAGGCTGTATTGAATTAGAAGTCTATAATAATATTGCTCCATCTGATAGCTATGACGTATGCCAAGATGATTTTTATCTTGGGGATATTTCATACGTGCATGACTTACAGCACCTTCTCTTTGGTTTAGGGCTTAACACAGAAATGGAGGTGTAGAAATGAATATAAACTTGACAATTCTCCTCGTAATAGGAGATATACTAATGTTAGCTGGAGCATACTTATTCTTACATGCAAAGGATTTTAAGTATAAGTTTCTAGGCTTTCTCCTTACGCTAATTGGTCTAGGGATTGCAGGTGTTACCCTCTACATATCCACGACACAAATGATTGTTTAACCGCCTTCGGGCATAAATAGATAGTAATATGCTTTGGAAAGTAAAATATTCAAATATACTTGATGAAGAAAAGTTTATCTACTACCCTTACCTTGATGATATGGGGCATGTTACTGACCCTTATCTGCTTTGGTATAATGAATTTAAAACAGCAGGTAAGGATGTAGATACATATTTAGGCGCAGAAATTACGGAGTAACTAACAATCCTGCAAAGGATATAAATATAAGTAATATGAAAAAGATTATTTTGGCAGCCTTAGTCGTTGCAAGTTTGTTCGCTTCTTGCTCTAGCGAGAAGACTTTCAAAAAGAAAGATGGCTCTACGATTACAGCAAAACCTTATGGCTGGGCTAGTAAGGAAAACAAAGTAGAAGGTGTTAACTACGAGTTGAATGCTCCAGATGTTATAGCATCTATCATCTTCGCCCCATCTGTTATCGCTCCAGTTCTACTGACAGCTTACGATGTATGGGAGCCAGTATCATATACTGAGCCATCTAAGTAACTAACCACCATCTCCCGCAACAGGGAGAGGGTAAAAGAAGAGAATATGAAGAAATGAAAGATAAGCAAGTGGCGCATTAAGCGTGGAGTAAACTTCCATGATGAAATGCGTAAAGGTAAGTATGGGTGGAATGAAGCTGCCCATCTAGGTTGGTTTTAATTAATGAGAATATGGCAGAGATTATTTACTTTGGAACAGATGGGTGTCCTGGGCATTATCCTATCGGAATTGATAAAACTTTGACAGGGACAGAATACGATATGTGGCGTGAGTGCGACTGTGATGCTTGGATAAATAATATTCGAAAGAATCCTGGTCGCCACCTTATCAAACATCACGGAGAGGTTTATACTAATTATGGTGTTCCGTTTTCTGTAGATGACGACAGAGGTGGTAGTCATACCGAACTATTTTGGAAAGGCATTCATTCGGAGGAAGAAATCGTCAACTTGATAAAGAATAATCAGTTTTTGGCAAGACAATTTAAAAAAATATAGGATTAATTATGGACAGAAATCAAGCTAAAGAATTTTATCCTATTCTGCAAGCATTTGCGGAAGGTAAAGTAATAGAGACAAGAACTGACCCAAATTATGTTGGTAAAGGTTTGGAAGACATGAATGATTGGACAGAAATGAATGAGATTGAACACTGGAATAATATACAGTATCGTGTCAAGCCAGAGCCTACATACCGCCCTTTTGCAAATGCAGAAGAGTGCTGGGCAGAAATGTACAAACATGAGCCATTTGGGTGGGTGAAGACTAAAGACAAAGGAATTAGATTGTGTATGAGTGGATTGAATCAAAAAAGTGCGTTTACACAAGTTGGTCATAAATATGATGAAGCCTTTGATGAATTCATCTTTGCCGATGGTACTCCATTCGGTGTAAAAGTGGAGGAATAGTTATGGCAGCATGGTTAGCGGTTGATAAAGATGGTACAGAATGTATCTATGCAGACAAGAAGCCTCTTCGAGGTAAAGACAAGTGGGGGCCAGATTCATGGGACTATCGCTCTGATGAAGCTTTCTATGATTTCGTTGAAATTCCTAAAGGCTCAATCAAAAAACTCATCGGAAGAGAACTAAAATGGAGTGATTCGCCTGTTAAAATTTAGAAAGACTATGAGTAAAGTAGAAATGAAAAGAACACAACTATCAGAAAAGTTTGGTCTATATACAACTTGTGATTTTTTTTGTATGTTTGCACGTGGAAGAAGAAAAATTCCACCAGAAGCTTGCTATGACCCAAGAAGAGATATAGAGATAAGGGCACATTGCAGAGAAGCGGAAAACGCACTCGCTGCTCATTACAATATAAAATTGATAGATTAATAGTTATGGTTAAACCTTACAGAATCAAGCATAAGGCTAGTGGGTTGTACTACCAGCCTGCAAGCAATCATAGTAATCTTTCCAAGAATGGCAAGGTGTATATGACAAACAACTCACCATTACTAATAAATGACGGATATGATTATGTATCTATTAGTGTTAGAAAAGGCACGAATATACATAATATTTTAGAAAAGTTAATGCCCTTAAAAGGCGTAGAAGAATTCTTTGGAAAAGCGGTTTATTATCGTGTTCCAAAGAGTGAATTTGAAAAAGAAGAATTATAGCGTATGAAGAAGATAAGTTTTAGTCTCAAATATCTTATAACCAAATACGATTGGTGCTTTTATTTCATTCCAAGTTTAATCGTATGGAAGCCTTATGATGGCGTTTGTGAAATTAATGTAGGCTTTCTGCTTTGGGAGTTTGATATTAGAATATTAATTAAAAAGAAATAAGAAATGAAGAAGGAAATATTTGACTTCTCGGAGGCTCTGAGAAGAATGAAGGAAGGGAAGAAAGTAAGAAGAGAAATTTGGGAAGAATGTAGAGCTTATATCTATATTGTCGGTATGACTATTTGGGCTGTATGTGATGAACAAATATTCCCTTGCGTATTCAATGATTCTGAGGATATTCTTGCAACCGACTGGGAGGAGGTGTAATAATGAAGATTAGATTAGCAAAGAAGATAATGAGGCACAATACGCCTTATTGGATATTTCGTTACCTCTGCTATAATCGCATATTATTACCAGGAGCTGGATATAAAGTCGATTTTAAAGACCACCGTATCATCAAGGCGATAAGTTTAACAAATCACTGGAATGCCCGTAGGTATGTTAACGAATTGATAAAGCTCAATAAGAAGCATCCGTTCAAGCTAAGAGATGTTCAACGTGATGCAGAAAGATTAAAGCAATGCAGCGTATTGAAATGTTGCGGTAACTGTCATTGGTTTGACAACGAAGACGTTTACGGTGTAGGATGGTGCAGTAATAACGGGTACGAATCATCTTGCTACCAAGTATGTAGTGAACATGAATTTTAAACTTTAAATATTAAAATGGAAAAGATTTACAGACATTTCAAAGGAGGTTATTACAGATTTATTACTGAGGTCACTAATAGTGAGACTCAGGAGAAAGAAGTTGTTTATCAGGCTCTCTATGGAGAACACAAGGTTTGGACTCGTCCTGCTGGTATGTTCTACGGAAAGGTGAATGTTGATGGCGTGGAAATTGACAGATTCGCCGAGGTTGTTGGCGTACCAGTCTTGTTTAAAAAGACCACCGAGAACGCTATTATGCCAACTAAGGCGCACGATGATGATTTCTGCTACGACTGCTATGCGGTTTCAGAAGAAGAGGTTGCGCCTAACGTATGGAAATACGGTCTCGGATTTGCGCTACAGATTGAAAACCGCAATAAGCCTGCTGGTATTTTAAGATGCTTCACGCTTCGTCCTCGCTCTTCTGTATGGAAGACTGGCATGGCTCTCAGTAACTCAGAAGCAACCATTGATGATGGTTTTGTTGGCGAGATTTCTGCCGTATTCTATCACGTTATGCCAAATATGCCGCGATACAAGGTTGGTGATAAAATCGTGCAATTCCACCTAGAAACAAGTGACAACATCATGTTTGTAGAGACGGATGAATTAAACAAAACAGAGCGTGGTGATAACGGCTACGGCTCTTCTGATAAAAAGTAATACATGAATATCACAGATGAACAGAAAACGTATATAAAGGAACACCCTTACGAATCTCCTTACGCAATGGCAAAGAGCTTCGGTTGCGCAGTACAGACTGTTTACTGGTGGCTACATAGGCTGCATGGGGATTCGTTCAAGGACGCAAGAAAAGAGCAAAGAGAGAAGATCAGGGAATCTGTCCGTAAGCTATATCCGGATTACTCTTCTTCCGAAATTTCCAAAGAGCTTGGGATAACAAAGTCATGTGTAACAAACATAGCAAAGTCACTTGGCGTTACTCATACCCAGGAAACGGAAGAAAGACTTCGGTTGAAATGTGCTCAGGCAATAATAAGACCGGAGATAATAGCTAAACGTTCTGAATCTCTAAAAAAGACGCTGAGGCTTGACAGGTACAGAGCAACGAATGGAATAAAACAGAAGACCCGACGCAAGTTCAAGACCATTCCGAGCAGATGTCTCTGTGCAAGGAACTATCTCTGCAATAAATACAACTACTTCTACGACAAAGATTACGGAGATCTGCTTACCATATTCTACGACAGCGAAACCAAGATACTGAGTAAAGATCAGCAGAAACACTACGAGACGAAGTATGGTATCAAGTTCCTCCAGGGAGCTGAAGAATAATTAATAATTTCTGTGCATTATTATATGTTTAGGGGTGGCTACACATCGCGTGCGGTCACCCCTTTTTCTGTTTATAAATCAATAACCAAATAAAAACATTAGAAAAAACTAAGAACGTTTGTGTAGCTTTAATTTCCAGTATATCCAACCTAAAAATGCGAGAATGCCTATAAAAAGGCAAACTGAAGCTATCTTACCTATATTCAAGAACGCTCTGTCGGTCTTTGATATTGGCTTCTCTATTTCAACTTTATATGGTATCGAATCTCGTACAATCAAGGTATCAGATTTATTTCTTACGATGTATCGGTCTTTATATTGAAGATGGTACTTATCCTTGAATACTGTATCACCTCTAATATAAACAGATACGCTATCATGCACATAGACGGAATCAGTCTTCAATAAAGAATCCGTCTTTAATACGACTCTATCTTTGTATTCTGTGATTGGAACATACTTGGTTGTAGTACATCTACAGAACATTGATAGAATTAGCATTGCTACTGCAATGGCAATTACAACCTTTGTTATCTTATCTATCAGTTTCATAAGCTACTGAATTACAATTGTTACTTTTTCCTTTTTATCCCAAGCTGTCTTCATAGTCTGAATGAGCTTGTTTGTCCAGAATCGGGAATCACTAACCCAACCTTTCTTGTTATTTAATCCAACCAAGATGCACCCCTCTGTATCTTTTGCAGAGTTACCGGAATGAATACGGATACCATCGAACCCTGGCACATCTTTTAATAATGGAAGCATCTTCTTGAATCTGTTAGAGTAGGTATATACGCATTCGTAACTGCCGCTTGGTATTGCAGTCTGCCCATAAACCTTCTTCTTCTTGATTTCTTCAAGCTGCATATCTTGGCGCAATCCTCTATCAGCATCTTCAAGAGTATTGCATCCGAACAACTCTCCATTAACGTAAAGACGGCTGATAGTATAGCCATCCTTTTTCCAAGCTCTATCTATTGTAATTAACATGATTGATTTCCTTTCTGTTGTTTGTATGAGTTAAAAAATGATGACAGGAAAGGTATCCTCTCCAAAAAGTACAGTCCAAGGCAATAATGTAGAAAGTTCGCTACCATCCATGGTGGCGTACCTTTCTTGAATATCTCCATCATCTTTTGGGTGATATTCATGCCATAGAAGTAAATCACAACGTAGGTAATCATTGACACACATTGAATAGCTCCATCCATTTGCCCTTTCCATCTACCAATGGTATATACGGCTGCACATAGGACGAAGTATATCGTTGCGTGACCTACGCAAATAAGTGCCTTCTTGAGTTCAAATTTCTCACCTTTTGCTATCATACCACTAAGATATCCAAACACAAAGTTGAGAAAGAAAACCAAAGCCAATGTCTTCAATTCTCCATCAATAGGCTTTAAGTAGGCTACGACCGCTATCACGACCCCTACTAATAATTCTCTTAATCTTTCTGCCATTTTCGTTATCCTGAATAATTAATAAAAATAAAGTTTCGGTCTCTTTCTGCAAAGATAGCAAAAAAAAACCGAAACTTTATTCAGAATAACGAAAAACTTTAGACATTCAAGTCGTAATATGGCAGTCTGCCACTTTCCAGGAAAGAAATACATTCATCGAAAATCTTTTGCTCGTAGTTGTACGTGTTGATCTTCGGGAACCATTTCTTTATCTTTGCGTCGTTACGCTTTACCATTTCTCCCCAGAGAACGCACCAGTCTTCGAGATTGATGTTGTCGTTCTTGACCTCATGCCAATAGTCTTTTGCCACATCTTTAGTATGAAGCTGACCGATGAGACAAAGATGCATATCTGCCATTTCTTCGTCATAATGACACGCGCCAATCTCTCCCTTGACCTGCTTCATCATATCAAGCATTACGCTGTCATTCATTCCGACTTCACAACAATCTGCCATTATTGTGACGCAGTTCTTGATAGCCTGCATGTCATTGCTAGCTATAATGTCTTCGAATACCTTTTTCATAACCGTATATTTTTGATGTTACTTCAGAAAATAATCTCTGATGTCGTATACGCCATCCTTATCTTTCAACAAGTCGAGTGCAAGGTGGTTGGCATACTTAACCAGATGTTCTGTACCAATGTCCTTAACATCTTCCTTGCCGAGTATCTTAGCAATGGTGCATCCGTGATCGCTTACAACCTGATTCATTGCAACGTACAAAGCGTAATCGTTGTAATAAGGTTTCTCCTCTGTTGCAAGTCCGAGACCGGTCATTGCATTGAGCCACGTTTGCATATCCCAAGTTGCAGATGGATTCATACCGTTTACAATCTCAGATGCCTCCTTCTTGGTGAGATAGTTCTTCCACTTGATAGCACACAGCTTATCAAGATACTCTTGTGCCAACTCTGGGTGTTTGGATGCCATATCTTTCATCATGCAGCGCATTGTGTCTCCAAATACGTGCATGTACTTCACGTTGGTTGATGATGCCATCATCCCATACAGCTCATCAAACTTACTCATAATCTCTTTTGCTTCCATATTATTTTATTTTTATGATTATTATTCTGATGTTATCAGACTTCTCAACTCTTCAAAATCATTTTTGGTAAAGCTGATACTCTTCTTGCTACCAAAGAGGATAGTCGTTAGGATGTTGTCTGGTAAATCAATAGACAAAACACCGCCATCAATGCGACCTTTGATAAAACCAAGGTCAAACTCATAGTTGCTTATATTCTCCAACATCTGCATGAGGTCTGAGAATATTGTATCAGCATCTATGTTACCGTCTTCATCGGCAATGAATAGGGTAGCATTATCAATGCTCTTGCCCCATTTATCTTTATTCTTAGCGATAATGTTGTGTGAAGCTCGCTTCATATACACGGAAGGAATAGCCAATGCAGGGGTTTCCTTCACCATATCGCTAATTCTTGCGTCTGCCCACAAATCAAGCGATGTAAGCAGTTTCTCTTTCAGTTCAGTTACATTCATTTCTTAGTCTCTCCTTTATGTGTTTTAGTGTACCAAGCAAGATACTCTTGCCAAGTCTTATCACTATGGTTAGTCATATAATCGTTGAGCATAGCTGATTTTTGTTCCTCGGCTTGCGCTACTTCTTTTCTCAGTCGTTGCATTAAAGACAGATGTTTCTTCAATGCTTCCTGTCCTTGCTGAGTGCTCTCAATACGAGGGCGTATGATACGCAATTCCTCATCTTGAACCAGCTTAGACACATATTGCAAGCTATTGACATATTCTTGATTCTGCATCAAGTACTGACGTTGTGCGCCTGTCAGATTGTCCTCAATCTTGTCAATTTCATCCCATAAAGGGGTGGCGGATTGCTGCGCTTGCATATTGATAGATGCTCGCTTCTGCTGTATTGCCTCGTACATCTTCTGTAGTTCGGCATCCATCATCTGCGGCTGTTGCTGACTTGTGCCCATATCCAATAAAGGGCTGTTTCCGAAATTCATCATAATCAATATCTTTAAGTTGGTGATATATTATAGAGAGGTGAGAGGGCATCCACCACGAGGGCAAACACCCCTCACCAACTCATTTCTTCTTAGTCCGTCTTACGGTCTTTGCCTTGCTACGCACCAGTGCTGGGCGTTGTGGTGGTTGTAGTACCGCAGTTGCAGCCGCTGTAACTACCATACCCCTGGAGTACTGGAGTGTTCGGGAGCATCAACTGCCCTCGCAAGCAGTTGCAAGTGTTCTCCTTGACGTAAGCCATCATAAGCTTCTCCTTGTAAGGAGTAAGAGCCTCCATCACGGCTACCTTCTTGTCAAGGTCACTAAACTTTGCTTGCAACGCGTCATACTGGTCTCTCTGATTCTTGTACAGACCGAAGTCCGCATCAACCTGAGACTTGTAAAGACCGAACTCAGCCTGCATTGCACGGCGGTTCTCGGCGTTGATAGCATCGTTAGCACCCTTATACATAGAGAACTTCTCAGCGATGTCTGTCTCGCGCATAGCGTAGAACTTGTTAGCTGTGTCGAGCTTCATACCGAACATGTAGGTAAGCAACTTCACCTCATCATCGCATTCCTTCTCCATTACCTGCAAGGCGGTTGGCTGATTGGAACTTGCGTTAGCTCCATAGGCGTTGATGTTCACGTTCTCAGGCATATTGCTGCCACCGAGTGAGCCAAACACGCTGCGGTTGTTACCGCCAAGCAACCAAGCACCAGCACCGAGTGCTGTGCCGATGATTCCAAGGGTCAGACCAGCATTGCCTGTTGCCTTAGAAGCATAATCATCGTGCTTCTTTCCCTCTTCGTAGATTTTCTTCTCTACGACCTTTGCATCTGTCATTTCCATAATACAATCTTTTGAAATCCTTAATATTAACTAACACTATGTAATCGATTACGGATGCAAAGGTACAAAGAATAGGGGAGAGCAAATATAACTCTATCACACTTTCTTTTATTGCTTGATTATCAGTGATTTAAGGTGATAGGAGGTAATATCATAAATAACAAAAAAAAGAGAGGCAATCACTTACCTCTCTTGCTCTTAATGAAGTGCAGTATATCCCACTTCTTCCAATATCTCGTATGCCCTCGTTTCTTACACTCGCCATTCGGAATATCGCCTCTAGCGACCATTCTGTTCAAAGTGGCATCAGAAACGTGAAGTTTCTCCTTGACTTCCTCTGTGCTCAACATAGGATTGAGCATATCTGGAATGATGTCACACAATCTATCCAAATCATCATCGCTCATTCCGCATGCGGTGACCTTCTCGCCGTTCTTCTGCTGCTCATCAGCCTTAAAGCAAGCATCGCTCAATGACTTCAAAGCTGTACCTAGCAATTTATAACTTAATATCTTTCCCATATCTTATGCACAAATTTTACGTCCTAGTTTCGTATCATTAACAAACATTCTAGCAAAGCTATACAAATAGAATATAGTTGTCACGACCATGACAGTAAAGCAGGAATCCACCATATCTTTAGTTGTGTACCAACTCCACTCTACAATATGAGCCGCATTGATGCCTAAGTAGTACATAAATGGAATGCGATACCACTGGCACAAGAAGAAAAATCTACTTGCCAGTATCGTCACCATCGGCAGGACGTAAACCATGAAATAAATAAAGATATAGCAAGGCATATTTTCATTATATGGGATAAACATCTCACGTGGATGCTGAGAGAACTCCCAAATGCCGTATGCGTGGAAGAACATAATAATGATAGGCACATACTTGCAGAACCAGCGGAAGAACTTTAATATTCTCCTGCTATACCGATTACCATGCTTCTTAAGCATATCCATCAGCTCCGTCACATCAATGTCCTTTATCAACCGTTGGACTTCGGCTTCTTGTTCTAGTGTCATATTAATAAACCTCCTTTTGTCTATAGCTAATTGTTCATAATTCGTTGATTTAAATTAAATGATGTTGCAAAGATACACTCTTTTGCACAAAACCAGCGGAAATGAGAATATTTCTGTGTTAAACTTTATAAAAAGTAACAATCTGAAAGTAGATGGTTGCAAAAATAGCGTTAGAACGGCTTTCTTGCCAAATTCTAACGCTATTCCTATATCTACTTATCAGTGTTTATCCTATCAAAACCTCAATGCTCTCCATATCAGCGAACTTCAAGCCGCAATCCTTAGCAGCCTTGAAAATCTCTTTCTCTTCAACTTCCTCGATGGCTACCTCTACCTCCTTGTCGGCAAGTTCCTTGAAATACTTCTCTGTCTTCTGCTTCTGATTGAAGAAGTACTCATTGACCTCAGCAAACTTGGCTGAATCGTCCTTGTTATATTCGTAGCCATCATCGGCGTGCTTCTGCTCTAGCTGCTGGCACTCCTGAAGCTTGCGCTGCATCTCCTCGAACTTATCGTCCTTCATGCTCTCCTGTGCTTCCTCCACATCCTTGTCGTAGGTATCGGCTACGTGGCGCAGAGCCTTCATATTCTTCCAAACTCGCATAGCGGCATCATCACTCATTGATGATGTCTTCAATGCCTTCAATGTTCTGTAGGCTGCAACAGCCTCGATTGTCTTAATCTTTTTCATAATTGTTTCTTTATTTTTATGTTATACAATATTCTTCTCCAGATTGCCATAGCAGAATAGCTTTCCTATTAACAGTGCAAAGTTAAGAAAATAATTCCGAATAGCAATGCAGGAGGAGCAAAAATTACGAATTTAATCAGCTTCCCCACGTTGGGTAATCACTAGGTCGCAACGTGTCTGCTTTCTCGGTGAGAACGTAAACCACAAATACGTTTCTAGCACATTTATTATATTAAGAACATCTACGTTTTAATACATAATATAACTACCTCCTGGAGGAACTTGTTTCCATCCACCATCTATATTAATTTCAAAAGATAATTGACACATTTGTCCATAATAACCTCCTTCATAAATATTATCAAATCTTATATATATTTCAACATAATCTGTTCTATCACCTTCAGGAATAGTTACAGAACCTGTATTTTGACCAGAGCTATTAGATACATAACCTCTTCCGTATGTTGTCTTATTATTACCATAAGCACAAACACTTCTAAATATACCATCATTAACTGTAAATGTAGCATCAGGAAGTTTATATATTTTAGCTTTACAAATACAAGTAGCACCGACTAATTGTCTCAACGATGAGAAATCAACAAAACCACTAGAACCACTTTTAATACTTTCCATATTAATTTGTCTAGGATAATATTTAAAACTAATAGCACCCGGAGGAGATATAAAAATTATTTTTGTATTATCATATAAAGTTGCATTACGAGTATATGCTAAAAAAGGTACAATAGTAACATCTTTATCATTACCTACATCAAAAGTTATTTCTCTACTTGCATATATAAAATCTGTTGGTTTTTCGCAATTACCAACATAATAATTTTTATAAATCTTATCAGTATTATTATATGGTGAATCATAACAAATTTGAATCCAAAAAGACCAAGCTAAATACAAATCGGTAATTATATCTTCCATAGTAACATTTGTATTATCATCCACATTTGTATTCTTATATAGAACACAATTAAATTTAGGAGTTGAAGAATAATAAACTTCAACATTAAATAATGTAGGAATAGAAGATTGGAACATATTACTTATTGCTTTGCTATTATAGTTTCTAAAATCACCTAATCTATAAGGAGAATTAGCACCACCTTTTGGAAAATGTTTTCCTGAAGCATATACAGTATGCGAATTAGTACTTGCATCTTTATCAATACCTCTAACTCCATATACATTATCGATATAAAGTTCTTTACATGCTTCAATAGCAAAACCTTCTCCACCATAATTATTACGTAAGTTCTTATAAGTATCCATAGGTATATTCATACCACAACGAACAACACATGTATATTTACTATATGAAGATGTTACTATTTCATCAGAGTTTTCTCTAATAGGATATTCTTTAAATTCACCTTTACAATTAATAGGTTTATACTTACTCCATATATTTATATTTTCACTCTTACAAAGAGTAGCAAGGTCATTGCTACTCTCTCCAAGAGCTTGTTTAACATCATCAATGCTAACAGGAGCACTAATAATTCCGGTTTCACTATTGTAAGACATAATCTTTATTTTTTAAATATTCAACTTCAGTTCCTTATTCTGTTACAACTTCTTTAGTAACAACTCGCTCTACTGTTACATTGAACATTAGGCAAGGCAGCTCTATAAGAGCCACCCTGCGTTAATGCTCACGATACTTACTCTGCTGCCTCGCTTGCCATATTAGCAGCGATAGCGGAATTAACCTCCTTAATCAATGATGATACCTCACTGAGCTTGCTCTGCGGAACACCGCTGATGTTGTAGGTCAGCTCGCTGCCGTTGAAGCTTGCGTTCGCATTGCCGAGATAGTTACCATTTGCGTCACCATAGATACTCATATTGATGCTCTCGATGTTGCCACCAGTCTTGTCAACATTGTAGGTGATTTCTACTCGATAGCCGCCCTTGGTATAAGTGGCGGTTGTCTGTTCACTCTTCTTGTTAATCTTTAAATTCTCCATTTTCTTAACTAATTTAATAAATTAATATTCTTGTTATCTAATCTCTTCTTGTTGCAGTCTTCCTTATCTCCACTCAATCGCAGAACCTCTGATTCAAGGAAGACCACCCGAGCCTTCAACCTGCTGACCTCATCGCCCACCTGCTCGATAGCACCGAATGCCGTTGCAATCAGCTTCGGAGACCAGTAGTTAATCTTGTAGTAGCCCTTCTCGTCAGTCTCCACGATGTCCTTTAAGTGAGGGTTGCACAAGACGTGCTGGGCAATCCAACCGATAGACCTTGTATTGTCCTTCTTCCAAGCAAAGCTGAACGTGCCACCCATTGCCTTGATGATGCCCAGGTAGTCCAGCTTCCGCAAATCCTGCTTCAAGCGGATGTCTGAAGATTGATAAGCTGTAACTCCACCTTTAGCAAGAATGCTATTAGGGAAGTAAGTATTCATATAAGCATCATAATCATATATATGACCAGTAGTACTAATTGTATATCTGTCACCAGTATAGTTATATTTAGTTAAAGCTAAAGCTCTAATTTTAGTAACAATACCATTACGTAAAGCAGTATTATTACTAGGATGACTAAATACTAATCTCACATAACGATAATTATCATTACCAACATTTACATTTAGAGGACCAACACAAATATCACATTTGTGTGACCATCCTTTCATTATTTTAGAAACATATTCTTTATAACCACCAGTACTACTTCCAAAATATACTTGGCATTTTATATCAACTCCATTATTTACATCAACACTTATCCAACTAAGTTCTTGATATATTTCATCAGGAATCTTAACAGTAACCCTAAGTTGATTTTTCTTTATTTGAGCAAGTTTATCAGCCTCAGTATCACCAAGCAAATTATTAGACCCTAAATAATAATTAGATACTCTAATATTATCATTTACAAGATTAAATCTATTTTCTGGATTACCAGGATATGTATTCCAAGTAGCACCATTATCCATTGAATATTCTACTTGTATATTATCTTGAGGAATACCATTAAACATATTAGTAACATTAGCTGCAATACTACCATCCCAATTATTTACATTAGTACCAAAAGCATTTACATCAGTCGTGGTAGGCGTTATACCTTTAGCTGTTAATAAATTATTAATATGAGTAGAACCATTAATAGTAGCAGTATTAATAATAGTTATATCTTTAAAAAGAGCATAACCACCTTGCATTATTTTCCAATTATTACTATCTGCTTGACTACACATGTCTTGAACTTTCACCCAATTAGTATTATTACCATTACCTAAATATAAATCACCACCACTACCTCCAATTCTAGCTGCGGCATCAGGAGTTATAGTTGTAATGCCTGGAAATTTAAGTGTACCATCATTTTGTGGACTAATAGCAGTAAACGCAGAACCATCAGCTATACCAAGATAGATAGTTTTATTAGAATGAGTATATTTAAGTCCAGCCCATCTATTAAAATTCCAATCAGTTTCGCCAAAACGAATAGCATTACCAGTATTGAATACTATTTGACCTAAAATGGCACTAATCCAAGCAGGGTCATCAGAATCGCTTAGTATTATAGCTTTATCTTTAAAAATAGTTCTAATACTAGCAGTGGAATAAATATCACCTACAACATGAAGTTTATAAGCAGGTGAATTAGTTCCAATACCTACATTTAAATTAGTATCTAAACATAATCCCTGTCCCAATCCACTATTATTTGCTCCTAATTCTAATTTTTGTCCAGACCTAGCCCCTAACCAATGAGTGTAAATATATCTACTAGCAGCATTATTAGAGCCTATGTCATAACTATTATCTACCTTAAAATGTATATTACCAACTTCTGATAAAGTTCCATCAACATTACCAGTACCATCAAAACTTTGACCCCATATCGTTCTTGCAGTTTGAAGCTTAGTAGCAGAAGCTACATTATTATTACTAACAGGAATAACTTTATCTGGTAAACTTGTTAGATTTGTACCTTTATGTTCGAAAACAAGAGTGCCATTATTACCTTTTGATGTTATTCCATAAGAACCTGAGTTCCAAGCTCCTGATTCATAATATATATCATAATAATTATAATTAGAAGTTTGTACAACAGGTAATATCCAAAAATTACAACTTCTACCACTTACAACTTTCTTTACTATTGAAATTGAAGTACCTCCTGAGTTATAAGGATATTTTTGTGTAATAATTCTAATTTCTAGTTTAGCACTATGATACCTAGTTCTAAAATCTATTTCACAATCAAGAGTAGAATAGCCTGATGAATTTGCTATTCTAAACAAATGAATATAATTATAAGGTGCTGTTCCTGAAGTTCCTATAGAATGTCTACCCACAATCCTAGTAAAAGCAGACGCATGTTCACCATCAACAGTATCTGCATTACCAGCACTACTAGCATAATTAACACTAATATTACTAACACTTTTTGTTGTTCCACCAACTGTTATACTAATTCCCTTATCAGAATTAGATAGAGCAGTAAGAAGACCGTTAGCATGAATACCATCTAATTTATCAGCGTTACCTACAGAAACATTAGCAGGGTTTATATCTCTAAGAGCTGAACCATCAGCTTCCCAAGCTACTAAATGGTTTGTAGAAGTTAATACACCTGCCCAAGTAACGTGAACACCATCAACCTTGTCAGCATTTCCTGCACTTGTAGCATAAGCACAACTTCCACTAGAAGTAATATAACCAGTATCATTAGTAAGTTGACTTACTTTTGTAGGTATTTCACTCTTCTTAGCGTAATCTGCTAAACTTTGATGAGAAGTAAGATAAGTTCCTAAATCTACAGCAGTTCCACCAGTAGCTGCAATAGTTTTAGTAACACCGTTAATCTTAACACTATGAGTATGACTAGTTGCCGACTTACCACTAAGAAGTGTATCTACACTACTTTTAGTATAATAGTTGGCGAGACTCTGATGACTAGTTAAGAAAGTTGCACCTTTAGTAAAAGTAATACTCTTTCCACTTTTAGATACAGACGTGATAGCATTCCCACTTCCACTTACAGATATTGCATTAACGTAACCATCAAGTGACTGATGACTAGTTAAGAACGTACTACCTTTAACTACGCTGATAGTAGTACCATCCTTGGTGACAGACGTAACCGCATTACCGCTACCGCTGACAGAAATAGCAGTAGCACTACCACCTTCCAAGCTGGAGATACGAGAATCAAGAGCCTTGATGGAGTAGGCAGAGGCAATCTCACTCAGCGATTCTGATGTAAGCTTCAAGGCATTTGAATAACTCTTCACACTGCCGTTCAAGCCGCCACCACTGGATGATGATGTCCCAACACCATAGGCAGAAACACCACCACTAGTATAGAGGTTTGCCACCTCGTTAGTCGTAGTGTTCGTAATCTTCAACGCCTTATTGGTTGCATCATACTCCATCTTTATGTTGCCGATGGAGATGTACTTTCCGTCAGGCACGATGATACTTCCGTTAATATCGGCAGTACCGTTAAAGGAGTTACCCCAAAGCTTGTGAGTATTCGTGAGCTGGAGAGCCTTTTTCGCTGAACCGCTTGTAAAGTAGCCCTGCAAGGTGGTGATACTCGTCTTGTTGGTGGATATGCCCGAAGCGTTCACCCCTTCTGCCTTTTTCGCTCTTGTTACCTCGTCAGATATAGACTTATTGATTCCATCAACGATACCACTTAAAGTGTCTGTCTGCGCAATATTGGCGAGGAAGCTCACCACCTCGTTCCACTTATTGATAACGCCGTCCGCAGTCTCCTCGTCAGTAGTTATAAGGGCGTACCAGTCATAGGCACTATCCCAACAAGTTACCTTCGTTGATGTAATGCCGTCCAGTACAGACTTATTGCTATGAGTATGCTTTGCCGATACCGCACCATCCCAAGCCGTCTGCTTTGCCGTTGTCGGTATAGAATAACCCGAAGCAAGACTAATAGCAAACGTACCGCTTGTTGTGATAGTCTTAGTTGCGCACGTCAAACCAGTAGGAAGGGTAAGAGCTACAGATGTAACAGTACCCTTGTTTGTGGTATAGCCCTTTGCATCAATCTCCGCTTTGGTATAATAGCTTGCGAGAGACTGATGGGCAGTCAGATACCCAGCATCGTTAGTAAGCTGGCTTACCTTCGTGATGCGGTCAGTGATTTCCGCCCACTTATGGGTGTGCGCACTAGGTGCAAACGTTGATGGTTTACCCGTAATGTTATTCCAAGATAGGCTCAGACCGCCAAGTTCTGTGGCTATGTTGTCAATTCGGCTGCTGAGAGCCTTGATAGCATAGGCGTTCGGGATACTAGTCAAGTCTGCATCCGTATAGCTTCCCTCTATGATTCTCGCATAGCTGATTACGCTTGCATTCAATCCGCCACCACCACTAGTGGCATCACTTGCTCCGTATGCACTGATACCGCCAGTAGCATAGAGATTACCATCAATCTTGATAGCCTTGTTGGTTGCATCATACGTGAGCTTGATGCCATGAAAGGAGATTGCGCCCTCGAATGTAGCATCGCCCGAAACACCCAATTTTGTGAATGGAGCGTTTGGCTTCAAAGACACAAGGTCAGCAACGCTCGTTCCTGCACTTCCTGCCTTCCAAGTCGGCTCGAAGAAGGTGAGGTATGCGCCAAGATTCTTCTCGCTGATGATAAATGACGTAGGGTCAGCGTGAACCTTTCCGCTCACATCCCACCAGATAGCACCATTGGCAAGATAACCCGAGCCATCGAAGCGGACGAGGGAGGTTGCAGGGGTAAGATTTCCGCTATTATAGTCCTTATCCACCATCTGACCGCCCCACCATGTTGCGATACTCTTCTTTCCTCTATTCGGGTCTATTGCTCCGTTGATACCGCTCTGAACGTTTCCGTCTCCGTCTCTCAGCGCAAGGAGCGTTGTCATTACAAGACCACCGTCAATATCTGTAGTCTGACCGAGCGCATCCTTGAGATACTTGTAACCTGCGAGGTCTGTGATATTCTGCTTCAAATCACCATATATCTTTCTAGTGATATAGGCATTAGCAAAACCCAGTTTATCGTAGAATGCGCTGTATGCGGACTGGAAGTTGGTGAACTTCGTTCCCACGGCTGAGACGATAGTAGCCTTGCCGTTAGTATCAGACGCATTGTATCTCTTAGAAATATCTGAGAGATACTTGATGAGTTCCGTCTTGGCAGTAGAGAGGGTAGTGAAAGCAGTATTAAGGTCGGTGAGTTCTTTTGTACTCTTTAACACCTCTGCTCCCTTCACTTCATTGTACGACTTCTCGGCAGCTGCGAAAGCATCTTCAAGTCGCTTGGAATCCTGCGCCATAGCCGCAATCTCAGAAGGCTCTAGATAGCCATCTGTAACGTAGCTGTCGAAAGCCTTCTTGTTGGTGGTGACGGTAGTTCCTAATTTGCTGATGTCACCCTGCGCCTTTTCTGCCGCCTTCTGCGCTTTCTCCGCCGCTGCCTTGGCTGCGTTAGCAACGGTATCATCGGTGTATTTAGATGCTTTTATCCAATCACCGATTGCGAACTGAGAACCAGCACCCTTTGCAGTCTGGCAGCGCAATACCTCATTCTTATAGGTACTGCCGTCTGCTGGATAAGTCGCATTAACCCAAATGTCACCAACTTGGTATGGTGGGTTCGGCTGAGTGCTAAATACCTTCATTTTGCCATCTGCCGTTTCCTGTGCCTTTCTTGCATCTGAAAGGGCTTTAGCGATGTCGGTATCTGTAATGATAGTCCACTTATAGGTGTTGCCATCCTTGGCAAAGCGGTATGCCTTGCCCGTCTTGTTGTCATAATAAAGGTCGCCCAAATGGGTATCTTTATCCTTATCGGTAGTCCAACTGTTGGCTGGGGCATTCTTCAAGGTAGGAACGCCCTCATAGAACCACGTCTCGATAGCTCCATCAACCTGATTCTGCAAATCAGCTATCACCTGCGAGTTCTTGATGAGATTGTTTACCTGCTCCTCTGTCAAGCCCTTTGCTGAGTTCTCCTTGATGTACTGAGACAGTTCCTTGCCATCTACGGTTGATTTCGCCGAGAGCTTACCCTTAATAGATACCTGCTTGGCTGCGCTGTCATACTTGATGTAGCTGCTACCCTCATAGCCATTCTCCTTAGTAGGTCGGTCGCCTACATACATATCACCATAAACGTTAAAGAAAGCCTTGTTGGTCTGCTTATTCACGCCATATTCCACATACTCCTTGTTTGCAAAGGAATAGCTGTTGATGCCGTGATAGAGGCTAATGGATGGCGAATATGTATCTACCGCCGAGAAGATAAGACAGTTCTGGCGTTCTACATCGGTTCTATTACCGCACTGATTGAGCACATCACCTTTAGCAGGAACATCGCTAGCCGTGGCGCAATCGGTATCGGAGAGGTCGATGTAATGATACTTCTTTCCTTCCAGCTCCACAGGTTCCTCGTCACGACCAATTGCCAATCGCCAGTAAAAGTGATTGCCCACCTTGTGATAAGTGCCCTTGCGGACGTTAAAAGATTCCGAACGCACTTGGTCGCCAATAGCGAAATCATTATCCACGGCATCGCCTTCCTGCTCTGCTAAGAAATAGCAGCGATAAGCCTTCTGTGACACATCATTATATGTTACAGTAACCTCTTCTACCTTATGAGCCACCACACCACCAGCAGGAGAGATAATCTCCTTGCCACCGATGGTGGAGGTTTTCTTGATGACCAACTCCTCGAAGATAGCCTTCATTCTCACCTCCAAGTAATCTGTGATTAGATGCGAACGACCTTCTGCATCGGGAGTCCACGAGCCTCCGTTCTCATTGTTGATGTTACCGACAAGCAAACCACCAAGGAACTTCTGCACCTTCTCCCAGGTAACTGTACCTTTTGCGATGTCATCGTTTATCTTTGAGATGAAGTGTTTGCTTCCCTCTGTCGCAACCTGATTCTTAACCTGTGTAGTTGTCAAACCTGCACCAGTTCCGCCATTTCCGCTTTGAAGCGACGAAATCTGCTGCTGAATCTTCTGGATAGTTCCAACCTCTTTATCCTCACGGAGAGTTATGCCGTATGTCGGTATCTTGCCATCTTCTTCCTTGATCGTGAGCTGGTCGATAGAGATGATTCCTTCGATATTGAGGTCTGTATCATTGAAGTTCATCAGGTCGCCGGCCTTAAGCGTATCGTGGAGGCTCTTGATAACTCCGGTATCGTCTGCCTCCGCTTGGTCGTGCTGCCTTACCATGAAAATATCATCTACCTTAGGCTGATATACATACCTTGTATAGTCATTCTTATCAAGGAGCGCTATGGCGTATTTTAGAAGCTTCAGTGATGCAGCATTAACATACGAATCAGGAAGGGTGATGCCGGTAAGAACGAAATGGTCGCCATTCTTGATAGGGTAGTCCTTGTATGGGAACCACAGCTCAAGAGCGTCGTCCTTTACTCTTTCAATAGTAAGCCTCCATCTTCCATCAATCTTGGCTGATGAAGCTACCTTGAATGTTCGTCCGCCACACATACCATCCTTCATCGAGATGGAGAAGTCGTCATCCTTTAAGTCGTTGATATCAAAGTCGATAGCCTTTTTAAGATAGATATCAACATTCTTTACGGTTTCATTATCGCCAAATCTTCCGTCATCATCAGGAGCGACACCCTCGTCAATCTCATCCACACGCACGCCACCGATTTCCATCTCTTCGATGGTAGGGTAGATTTCAATAACTCCATTTGTCTTATCGTCTGTGTCAAAGAACTGCGATGCCGAACGAAGACCAATCTGATCGATGTTGATGGAATCGATGTACGGTCTATGCGGGTCAGTAGAGAATCTGTGTTGTTTCCCGGTAGGGTTCACGTACTTCTTCTCTTCATCCGTGAGCGAATCATAGAAGTCACTCAGCGATACATGGGGAAATCCAGGCAGCATAAGCCTGTTGATTGACATATTGTTCGGGAGATTCTCCGCATATTCCTTCATGGACGAAGGAACATTTTTCTTGTTGAGGCCGGATGTGATATACATCTTCGTCTTTCCTGTCTTAACCTGAGCTATGAAAGTGTTAAGGTTTTCCCTTGACTCTTCGTCACCGCTATCTACCTGCGTTCCCCTGTATTCCGAATAGAATCTACACTTATTGGTATTGTATTTCTGTGTTACATAACCAGTAATCTCAGTCTTGAAATCAAATGTAACCTTAAGAACCCAACCGGAAGACTGCTCGCCAGTTTCTCCAGAAACAATATACTTTCTCGGATTCTTGAAATATGTCTCGATATAGTCGACATCCAGTTCAAGCTCAACATATGTGCTAGCTGTAACCACTTTCGTGATATTTGCCACGTACTTGACACCGAGGTCCGCATAGTAATGAGAAGGAAGATTCTTCTCCGAACCATAAGCTCTCAGTCTCGTAATGACACTCTGATCAGAATCTGCGTTCTGCACAATCTCGTAGAGTCCATTTCCGATACCATAAGAGAAGATATGCCCTGCCTCAATTCCTGTAGTACCGACATAGATGTTTCTTCCTCTGACGATGAAGTTTATGTCCCACTTCTCGTTCACAAGCGCAAGGGCCTGCCAACAGGTCTGTGAATCCACTGTGATAGACATCGATTCGATGACGTTATCTCTTGTTCCTTCGCCGTACATTGACAGCCAGTCGCTCGCGAGGCATCCACGCTGCACGGAACGTTCCATGTTTCTAGAGTAAATCTTCCAAAGACCTGCACCAATCTGGTCGTCAAGGTTCGCCTGGATCCTATCGAGCAAATCATCCAGAGTCTGTACGTAGAATGGAAATTTCGGTAGGGTAGTGTAGTGGAGTTCATTATCATTCAATACCACATCAAGGAACTCAGCCCTAGAAAGCTCATCCTGCAATGCATTGAACTTTACGCTGTCATATACGAAGCCTTCTCCATAGGTGTCGGGTCTGGCCTGCTTATCCTTGCCTGGCTCGTAGTTGAGCTCGAATCGCTCGCCACGATAGACAATATAGTCGCCTATCTGAAAGTTGATAGGCACTTCATGCTTGAAATTGATAGTCACGAAGCACTCACCCATCCAAGAATCGGAGTATTCCAATCCATGAACGGTTATCTGCTCTCCGTTAACGTCTGTCAGCTTCGAGCCATCCTTATGATAAATATTCCAAGTACTCATGTGTCAGTATTATCCTAAATTTGAAATCCTGCCCTGCGCATCCATAATCGGATTGATATCAGTAACAGGGTCGTTAATCTTGAAAGTAATAGAGAGAATAAGCAAGTCCTCGCTGCCAGGATATCTGTATAGGTCCGGATCAATGCTCTTCAGTCTCACATGCTGCCTTCCAATCTTGTTGAAGTCGCAGTACATCTTCATCATGCCGGACTTACGTAGATAGCCAATGAAAGCCTTACACTTCTCGTTTGCGCCGAAGGCATCACCCTTAAACAGAAACTTGACCTTGTTCTCGTATGCTGCCATATAGAGACCATCCTTGCCGATATACTCGTCATCACCATGCTCGTCGTGCCATTCCCTTTTTATAGGTTCCTTGACGGCATCGCATGGTTTGAACGGATTCTCGCTAACATACATACCGAAGTCGGCGATGGAGTCCTTCACCTCATTCCCATCGCCTTCCTTCTGCATGTATATCCTGAAATAATCTTTCATACCTTAATTCAACTTTTTATAATTGCAAATATACGAAAAATAGAATAAATATACAAGAAATATTCAATTAAAAATGCATAAATATACAAAAAATAGGGCGCGAATATAGATCCGCCCCCCCCGATTATTACTTCATCTTCAATGATTTTGTTCCGTTAAGAACTCTGTTGAAGTTGTCGTTCAATTCAGAAACAGTAGCGTCAATCCTTTCGGCTGCATCAGCATTTCGTAACGTGTTACGAGCAATCGCATTAAGCTGCGACAACTGCGACTTCGCAATCTCGCTCATCTCTGGATAGTACTTAGCTTGTTCTGCTCTCATGACAGAGCAATCGAGCCTAATTGCGTTGAGGTATGAGGCAATCAAGTCTCCTGTTTCCTCCGTAATACTCTTAATGGAATTTCTAGAAGAAGAACTGCTATTATCTGACCATCCGTAAGTTTTCTTAAGGTAATCTCTCGTTGCCTCGATTTGCTTTGAGAGCTCATCTGTGCTGTTCTTTACGTCGGCATACTCGGCTCCTGTGTATTCTGAAATAACATTCCCGTTGGAATCCTTGATCTTGTCACCATTCTCTGCGTACCCCTGAGTCTTCTTCAGAAGAGCCTTGATTTTGTCTCCATATATATTCTCAATCATGGAGTTCAAGATGGCGTCCTTTAATTTTCCTTCAAAGCCATCCACCAAGTCTTCATACCCATTGGCCATAGTTGACATTGCGTCGCCCCAGGAAGACACCAAGTCAGAGAACTTGTTACCGGTCAGTTTCTCTGTAAGAGCCTCAATTATGTCATCGGCCTTCTCGCCATACTGAATGAGCTTTTCCAGGTAATCTCTGAAATCTGAGTCCATGTTAGCCCAAAGACCAGTGTAATCCTTCTTAATCTTCGACAATGTATCAGCGTTCATGTTGAGCATGTCTTCCATTCCGTTGAACTGAACTCCATACTTCGAAGAGATTTCTCCGGCAACATCACGCCAGTTCTGACCATTGTACTTATATGAACCCTTCCACATTCTATATTTGATAGAGTGGGAGCCAGCTGACGCACCGGCATTGAGCCTCTTCTGCGCGATAACCTTAGTCTGCTCAATCTCCGCTTTAAGCATTTCCTGGGCTTCCTTGGATGCCTCTGTAGCCTCTGTACCCCAATGGATGTTCATGTACTCAGTCTTCTTGGAGATGAGAGAATCCCAAATTGAGGTCAGGTTGTCGTACTCAGCCTTCGCCTTGTTGTAGCTGCTGTAGTCTGCACCGAATGCCTTGATGAGCGAACTTCCCACACTCAGGGCTGCTGCCGCTGCCGCTCCGTAAGGACCTGCCGCCCCGAGACCAAGAGCGCTTAAACCGCCAGATACATTGGCAGCTGCGCCAAATGCATTGGAAGCACCTCCTGCAATCTTGCCGAGGATAGAATTCTGCTCGCCAAGAGCCTCAAACAGGTTAATAACTGGATCCATGATGTTTGACAAAGCCTGCATCTTTCCCGATAGAGAAGCAATAGCCTTTGAGGAATCATTGTATGCTCCCTTCTTGCTATTCTCTAAGTCTGCATTGCTATACCATTTACCCGCTATTAGTCCTGTCTTCTTTGCCTGGGCATCCGAGATGTTGATTCCGGAAGCACCAATCTTCCTGTTGCCCTTAAGTATCTCTCCGATTGCATTTCCTCTACGAACGCCTCCAAATATAGACGGGAGTGGATTTCTGTCAATCTGTTCATTTCTCAGCTTATCTAATGCATCACGCAACTGCTTAACAACTTCGATCGAAAGTCCTGTAGTCCTAGAAAACTCATCGATATTGCTAATCATTGTGTTGATAGTAGCGGAAGACACCCTGTCGAGGTCATCGAAGATAGCAACCCAATCAGATTCCTGCTTGAACTGTTCAAACTGGAGCTTTGCCAAATTCTCGTTGTGAGTCTTTGTGGCTCCCTCACTAGCTCTCTCCCTCATCTGTGGGTCTTCGATGCCCTTGATGAGTTCAAGCTGTCTCTCGTATTTGCGGTTTTCATCCTCAATCTGCTGGGCGATGGTTGCATTCTTTTCAATAAGACTAGCCATCAGGTCGATGGTCTCCTTCTTGATCTTGTTGTTCTCATCTTCCAGTTTCTTGCGGATATCGTAAACACGAGTCTCATCGCCATACTTATCCTTGACATTTTCAAGACTCATTTCCTTAACCTCATCCGTAGTCAAGTTGAGGCCGGACTGAACATTGTCGTGCTTTACCGCAATATCAAGTTGTTCCTCCAGGAACTTCTTGTATGTATCAAATTGAACAGTTCCGCCGAAAGCGATATTTTCAGAACCCTTTTTATTTCCAGTCAACTCATATATCTTCTTGTATGTATCATACTGTTCGGATATAACATCAAGCTGCTTGTTGAGCACATTCAGCTCATCTCTTCGCTGGTCTTCAAGAAGCTTTCGGTTTTCAGTCTGAATACCTGCCTTCTCGTTTGCAGCGTAGTCCAATCTCTCCCTTGTTGAGGCCGGGAGAGTCTTCAAGAGTTCTTTAATAGAGGTCTCATAATTGGTGTAGTCGGAGATAGGGAACCTCTTTTTATCATTGACTATAGCCTCAAACTCTCCGTCATTAGCAAGCTGACCAAGAGCACCCTTTCCGTAGAGTTCCTTGAACTTCTTAATTTCGGAATACATCTTCTTATATAAGTCGATGCGCTTCTTCAAATCTTCAAGAGCCTTATCTGTCTGTATACCAGAACTTCTTTTTCTTCCTTTCGGAACCTTATTGGACTTCTTGTCTTGCGGATAGAATTTGTAGCCGAGACCTTCCCATGCCGCCTGATTCAAGCTATTGTAGCTTTCCCAAGCCTCATCTCGAAGAGCCTTAGATATCTTACCGCGCTTGAACTTGTTCTCGCGGTTCTTATACTCGTTGTACCTGTTCTGCAACTCTGTTTGCAGGTTATTATCCGTATTATAGTCGGAAGTTTCATCGAGGTAAGAGTCAAGCATAACCGCCTGTGATTCTACCTTCGCTTTGCTCTTTCCTTTCTTTGACAGATTTCTGCGCACTCGTTGCTGCATAGGTGTCTTTGGCTTTTCCGTCTTACCACCACCTGCTTTCTTTGGCTGTTTTGCACCAGCCTCCTGATAGAAGATAGACTTCAAGTACTCACGAATCTGAGGAACATTCACCTTGCACGCATCGAGCATTCTTTCTATCATGCTCGCAAAGCGTGAAGAATTCCTGTTGCACCACTTCGAGAAATCTACACCGAACAGGTTGAATGACTTCTTAAGGAAGTTAATGATTCTAGGAATATTCTTCTTAGCGATTTCATTTATCTGGTCACTAACCTTGTTGGCCCTTATTCCTATTTTGTAAATGCTATTTGCAATATCATTGCTTCCGTTACTTGACTTCAAAACGAAAGAATCCCAGTTTGCGCCTCCTCTTTCTGCAAGAATACGAATCTTCTCATCGAGAGACATGGTTCTTTCCTCTGGTTTCAGAAATTGATTAGCAACGCTATCCATTCTCGATTTCGTCTCTTCATCAAGTCCAGACAGAAGTGTCTGATACTTGATAACCGCCTCGTTGAGGTCTTCGACAGCATCCTCTAGTGTGTCAGCAAAAGGATTACCGGAACCCCAACCACCTGAAGCTCCAAGTGCTCCAGCAACAACATCCGAGTCGTTTGCTTCCTGCTGTGAGTTATTACGAGCGGCAACTATTCCCTTATTGAGAATATCATACTGCTCGTTAAGATTCTTCGCCCTTGCAATTTGATCTTCTATAGTTTGGGTATAATCTCCGCTATTTTGAAGGAGTTCCTTCATCGAGTTTACCCGCTGCTGCAAGTCAGCACTGTTTGTAGGCTTCTCGTTCGCGAGTTCATCTTCATAACCCTTCTTCTTGTTATATGCCGAATCCCTGAATCCCTTCGCATTCTCGGAAATTCTATCCATATCACTGCTATAGCTGGAGAATATCTGAACAGCTGCCCCGATAGCAAGTCCCCACCATCCACCAAGCATCGTAAAGAGGGACTTGATTCCTCCACCTATCTTAGAGATACCCATATTCATTACGGCGGCAAATCGTGTTCCTCCGAGTATAATCTGCTCCTGTCTTGCTGTAATCTGTCCCATCACAGCAAGCTGTCTGATAAGTTCTTTTGTAACAAGACCTTCCTTGACAGCTTTCTGCATCTGAAGTACAGACATCTTGCCTTCAAGCGCAAGACGAGACATAGCATTCGCCCTTGAAGCGGTATCAGACAGCAAGTATGCCCTTGCCTGTACATTCTGCAACGCCTTCTGTTGAGTAATCTTACCTTCTGTGACAAGTTGCTGCTGTTCGATAGCGTAAGTCCTCAGCTGAGCGTTCATCTGCTGAGTGTAGTTCTTGTTTATTGAGCCTAACCCGAGCTTACCGGAAGCCATCAGTCCGAGTTTCCTTGCAGCAAATATAGCTCCGAAAGAAAGCATAGCAGGGGATAGTTTATCAAGAGCTAATACTAAGTCTGTTACTCTGTTGATAATAAACGAGAACGTACCGCCTATGACATTCTTTCCTTCTGCAAATTTACCGAGCATAATATCCCACGCGTCGATAAGCTTATTCCAGCGACCAAGCAGTGTTTCGGACAACACGAGCTGCATATTGTAGAACTGACCACCCTCATCAGTCATTTTCCACAGTACTTTCTGAACATCCTCGAAGCTTACCTGCCTTCCAGATATCATCTTCTTGACGTCTGCTTGGGTGTAATTCTTGCGCCCGTTCTTGCCTTCAGAATTATATAATTCTGTTATCTTCTGCAAAAGAGGAAGACCGGCGTAAGCAAATTGGCGCAACTCCTTACCATCGAGCCAAGAACGAGCCTTTACCTGGCCGAATGCCAAACCCAATCGTCCGAAGTCTACACCAAGACCAGATGCAATATCTGCAAGTCGTTTTGTGGTATCATACAAGTCATTTGCTTCGACTCCGAATGCAGCCAGCTGCTTTACATCTCGGTTCAGCTCTCCAAACTTGAATGGAGACTGCAACGCAAGCTGCTGTGTCTGAGCGAACAGCTCGTCAGCCTTCTGTACATCACCAAGGATGGAGCGTAACGCAACATGCTGTTGAACAATCTCACCACCGGTCTGTACGATTGAATTAAAGAATTGCTGCGCTCCAAAGACAATACCTCCCTGTAAGAATAGAGATTTGATGTCACCGACAATAGACTGCATCTTCTTCGCTTCAGCGTTTGCTCCGGCGAATGCTGCTGCAAGGTCGTTTCGTGCCTTTGCAGCCGTTCTCGTTATCTCTTCTTGATGTTTTCGCTCAAGGTTTATCGCTTCCTGTTTTTGATCAATTACAGTTCGCATACTGTTTATCAGTGGAGTATATTCGCTTGTTCCTCTGCCTATAGAGAATAAATCTTTGATAGAATAACTACCAAGATTATTCATCGCACTGCGCAATGTATTAAGCTCTTTCGTAATTTGCGAGAATGCCTGTTGAAGTTGCATTAACTCTTGCGTACTTAATACATTCTTTCCACTTCCAAATAAACCTTGGATCTGTTGTCTTTGTGCTTCAAGTTCCTTAACTCTATCACGTACAAGGGATTCTGCCTGTTTCCTAGATACAGAAATTGCTTCTCTTCTAGCCTGGTTAGTTCGCTCCGTCGCTTCTCTTAGCCTATTTTCGGCAGCAATCATTTCTTCATTACGGCGTACGATGGCATTTCGCAACTCAGCGAGTTCTCTTTCCCTGACAGCTAACTCCTGTGCAGCCTGCGCTTCATTTTTCATCGCAACAAAGTTACCGTGCTCGGTTGACTGTCTGTCTCGCTCCAAAATCGCGGATTTCAGTTGCTGCATTTCCCTGTAACGCTCATTAAGTTCCTGCGCCTGTCTCGATTCGTTAACAAGCGTCACGAAAGCCCCTTGAGCTTCCATTTCCTTGTCGCGTCTTAAGATATCTTCTTTTAACTTGGCAAGTTCATTGTATCTATTTGTTAAATCAAGTGCAGCCTGCGCTTCATTTTTCATCGCAACAAAGTTACCGTGCTCGGATTGTTCCTTGTCTCTACGAAGAATGTCTGCTTTTAGTTCCGATAACTCCTTCAGTCTTTTGCTGAGATTTGCAGTTTCCTGAGCCTGAATGCCCATTTGGGCCGCTATATTTTTAAAATCCTCAGCGATTTCTTTGCTATTCTCTCTATTAAAGTTCTTAAATAACTTCTCAGCAGACTTTCTTCCGGACTCAGTTTTTAGATCCAACTCCGAAAGTGCTTCTGAAATTTCTTTCAGTTTTGACCTAACATTGCTGTCTTTAATGTTTAAGTCAAACCACAAGTCACCTAAATTTCCACCTGCCATATCCTGAATATTTTAAAATTAGAGTTTATTGTTTAAGTAATCCGCAAGACTTATCTTCTTGCCAACGAGGCTTCCCTCATTCTTCTTTTTCTCCATCCATCTGTCGTAGAGGTCATCCATCTCCTTCTTGGTATGCTTCTTCGGACCGCCTTCCTTCTTGGTCTTAGGATATACGACAAGAGGCTGGTCTGCAACCATGAGGTCAATCTGCGCCGATGAATAGCCCCACCAGTAGTCGTAGGCTGCGATGAAGTACTTGCGCTGAAAGAGGAAACCGAACTTCTCCGCTAGTGAGAAGGCTGCTCCCCAGCTGGTTCTGCTTGGATAGCTTTTGCTTCGCTCCTCGTCATCGTCATCATCACGTCCGTCATCCCGGTCGCTAATATGGTAGCCAGTGAGAATGCGTTCGATGGAATTTTTTTTTTAGAAACATCGAGGACTCTCAGAACCTCGGTCACGTCAACATCCTTGATGTAGTAGAGCCAGCGCCAGTAGATCCAATACAGGAATCGTATCTTCCAGATGTTGTTGAGGAGAATGCAGACACAAATCTTGACGTTGCGCTTCCATTCGTTCTTCTCCTTTGCCCTGATATGAGAACACCTGCTCATGGTTCCCTTGCGAAGCCAACCGAGCTTGTGTTTCTTTCCACGGAACACGAACTCGGTAGGCTCGTCGTGCAGCACGCTGTCAAGCAACTCCTGCAAGTCCACTGAAGGCTGCTCAATTTTCTTTTCTTCTGCCATGATTGTATGCTATTAAATGAAGAAGGGCGGCACGGCTGTTGATTAGCCTGCCGCCCAACGGTTTGTTATCCTGAATCTAATTACCTAAAGAAGCCTTACACGTCGCCAGTTGTTGTGCCCTTAGTAAGCCAAGCGATACTGCGCTTACCTGCACCCTCGATAGAACCAGAGAACTTGAATGCAACCGGCTCTGTACCTGAGTTGTCCCACTGCAAGGTAGCGTAGAGAGCGATATTGGTGATAACCATGAGGTTTTCCTTCTCGTCATCAACGATGACGATAGTACCCTTGATCTTGAACTTCTTAGGCTCAACAGCAATACCTGTAAAGCCGGTAGTAGCGTCGAGAGTAGCATCGCCAGTACCCTTCAGAGTAACCTTGGTCAGCTCTGTGATAGCGTCCTCGCCGAACATAATTGTCAGCAAGTCCTTTGCCTTTGAAGGAACAACGAACTCTACGTTGAAGTCGCCGAGCTCTGCGGTAGTTGCCCAGTCACCAGCCAGACCGATAACCTTGTAGTGGTTGATAGTTGGGTCATCCATGGTTGCCTTCAGAGAGTCAACTGTAACAGGAAGTTCAACCTCTGGGGTGATGTCAACTGTAGCCTTGCTCAAATCGGTAATAGCCTTTGAGTAGAGCAGAGTCTTAGGACCATTAAAAATGTCCTTCATCTTGTCAATAGTTGTCATAGCCATAATCTAAAATATTTTAAATTGTTATACTGAATACCTATTTAGTACGTAACCTTCCCTGTATGATCGTCACGGAAAAACCTGCGCCGTCGTCTGTCTGTAGTGTTATACGAGGATTTGAAACAATGAGATTTTTTGTGGAGATTGGAAATCTGTCCATAATCTCCTGGACTTTCTCGTCAACGCTAGAAACATCAAATGTGTTTGGATTTCTTGCTGAAGCTTTATCGCGCACATACAATTCGATTTGAGCTGTAGTGGTGAAATAGTTGTAAACTCCACTTGAGTTCATCTCGTTATTGTAGATACTAGATGGAAAGTATACCACGATGTAGCTGTTGATTTTCGTATCAACTGCTTTTGGTCGGCTCCGGGAGTATAGCTTGTCGCAAATCCCATCCATTGCATTGCCGACATCGAAATATAGAGTCTTAATACTAACCATATCTTACATCGTTCTAAAGTATCTAACCAAATATTCTCTAAGAGAGGTAATCACGTCGTGACCTCTCTTCACCTCGACAAACTTTGCGTAATCTACGCCGGCAACTAGAAGCATCTGCCATGTAGCATCGTACTTTCCTTTGTTGTGCTCCCTTGAAACAAGTTCATCCCACGCCGCATTTGGACCATATTCACCACCTTCTCCGTATTCACCCTTGTAAGGTCTCCTTCCGCTGTCTTTGAAGGAGAACGAACTGCGATAATACTTATCGAGGTTGTATCTCTCTCCAGCAGCAAGGGTTACTCGGGTTGGCTCTGGGCCTGGAGCATAATGAATCGACTGCAATGAGCCGTTGTAATATGTACCGATGGCTGTTGACTTGTACAAGTTACCGGTTACGTCATCATAGTTTCGAGACTTGTCAGCAGCCTTCATTGTCATTTCAGCCGCATGGTCCATCTTCTGCTGCATCTTTGCTACAGCCATCTGACGGATTTTCTTCTCGACCTGTAAAAACTGACCTGATAAACTTGTCATAATTTAAACCCTTGTCAAATTCCAATACACAACAGTCCTGTTATTATCCGGCTCGCAGTCCTTTACCATACCTACCTCAGTATTGTTACCGACAGTGGAGTAGATGGTGTCGCCGTCAAGAGGACATTTACTAGCATCCCATTCGTCATATCTGACCGGAATCGATGCCTTCCTCTTGTTCTGGTCGACGTTCTTGTCTCCCTCTGTAGTAGTATCTGTGTAGCTGCGGCCTTCGCCATAGTAGAGAATGATTTCCTTGTCCTCACCAGCTGGAGCATCATCATCGGCAAACGGGTCATCAGGGTCAGCTTTTCCGACGACCTTTCTCACGATCTTGATGATGTGAGGGTATCTTGGGTTTCTGATGTTTTCCTTTTCCATACGCCTTATGTGATGATGTGATGGAGAGGTTCTCCCCAAGGAGAATAATTCGCCCTCTTTACTCCGTGGGAGGTCACCCGGAAGGTGGACTTCTTCTTGAGCATCGAATCAGGCTCCAGCTCCGCATAGATAGCGTTAGCCTCTGCCTTCATCTCGCTCCTGTCGTTGTCCGACATGTCATAGCCACCTCCCGAATGAGTCCATCCGTTATCGGAATCGGAGGTGTTGTTCACCTTGCTCGGACCAAGAACAAACCATTTCAGCATGTCAGCATAGGCAAGTCTCACCTTGTCCTTGTCGCAGGCTTCGAGGTCGATGCCATTTTCAAGCTCCCTGTCGTGCATGATGCCCAACAGAGCCTTTATCGGCATCTCGAACTTCACCTTATTAATAAGGTAGTCGTTCACAGTGTAAATGTTCATCTCCGAATCCATAGTCATACAATCTAGTTACGTTAAGAAATTAACCCTTCTTGGTAATGTCGATAATCCAACGGTAAGGAGAATCGAGCATAGCAGGAACAGAAGCGAGGAACAAGTCTGTTTTGAACTCCTGGTAGAGACCGTTCGCGGTAATCATGTTACGCAGCAAGCCAAGCTTGTTGTTGGTCTGCGCCCAAGCCACATCAATGAGCTTGTTGCCAAGGGTGTCAAAGATACGCTTGTCAAGGATCTCCTTACGCATGAAACGCAAAGGCTTGCCAGCAGGACGAAGAACAACTGTTCCGTCTGCCCAACCACGAATCTCTGTAACTGTGCCATCGAAGCGCTTGTTGTGCTCAACCTCATCGACAATCTCGATAGGAGAAAGACCGTTGAGGTCGACAACAGACTTCAAGAACATTGCGTTGTTTGGACCGTAGTTCTGCAAAACTGCCACAAAGTTAGCGTTCGCCCAGCTCTTGTACAACTCAGCAATCTGCTTGTTCTTCAAGAATACGTTATTGTAGTCGTTCTTGGTCATCTGCCATACGAGAGGTACACTGCGGTACTCGATGTTCTCCTTGCGCCAATCCTCCTCAAACTTGCGCATCTGCTCAAGCAAGTCGCAGTTTGGATCGTTCCAGGCAAGCGTACCCGCCTTTTTGAAGTTCTCCTTTGGAACCTTTGCGTCATACAGAGGCTCCTGGATACCACGACCAATCTTGTCGTAGTCGATGAAACCTGTCGAACTCAACTGGGCTGACATGTAGGTCATAGTCATGTCGAGTGAGTCGTACAATACCTGTACCTTGTCGAGGTAAGCATCAACCAGGTCAGCGTCGTTGCCGAACTCATCCTGGAGAAGCTTCATCTTGTGGTAACGCTCTGTCGCAGTCTCACGGAAGCCGTCAGCAGCGAAGTCTGGAATTGAAGCGGTGTACCACTCAATACCCTCATGGTCGTTCTGATAGCCCTCGCCGAGAGGAGCACGGAGGTTCATCAAGGTTGCAGGGTTCAATGTACGTGTGCGAACCTTGAAGGTTGCATCACCATTGTTAGATGTAGGGGTGAGATCTGGATCAATGTCACCCTGTGTCAGATACCAGCCGTTGTTACAGCGAAGTACGCCGTCACGATTGACGAACTTCTGAAGGTAAGTGTTGTTACCCTTACCAGTGAAGAACTTCGCAAGCTGCTCGACACCAATATCAATTTTTGCCATAATCCTGAATCAATCTTTTTACGTTATACAATAGGTTAAATGTGCCAGAACTCTGGGTAGAGTGACTTGTTCATCGCCTTAACAGCAGGAGGAACAGGACCCATGCGGTCAAGCCACATAACGCAGTCTGGATTCAACATACAGAAGTTGACGTTTGTACGAGGCTTGTGATACTTGTCGCCGCCGGCATCGAAATAAGGGAAATCGTTGTCGCTCGGAGCAAAGCAGTTAGGGTTGGTTACCATTGGCAGCACGCTCGCGCCTGCCTTCTCTGCCTCCACCAGCACGTCGCCAGCGCTCAATGCGCCAAGCGCCTCCGAGAGGGTCAGCTTCCATACGTCGCCTACCGATGTGTCGGTGGTTGCCTCCACGGCGGTCACGGTCACACCCTTTGCCTTTGTCTTGAAGTCCTTCTGACCGACCATGATGGTATCGCCAGGGAACGGGATGTGAACGAATCCGTTACGAACGATGTAGATGTCTGTGTCTGTAGCCGCAGTAGTAGCCTTTGCCACGCCGTAAGCCTTCAGAATCTTGATTGTAGCACCAGGACCTTCGTTGCCTGCTGTAAAGCCAAGGTCGTGCTCGATCAAGTCGCCGGCGTAAATCTTAGCCTGACCTTTGAATGGGTTGACGAGCTTACCACCAATAGGTGGGTGAACGAAGGCATTCTTAATGAGCGCCTCAAGACCGGCAAACACGTATCGGGTTCCGCCGACCTTACCTTCTGTCTGAATGATGGTCGCACCGTGGTTCAACATACCACGAGTACCCATCTGTTCCATGTAGGAAATAGAAGTGTTGTCCATAATCTTTTTACCTTTTTAAAATTGTTATCCTGAAATTACTTCTTGTCTCCACCGCCGAATCTTTTCTTTCGACGCTCGGCCACTTCTTCCATAAACTTGTCATCATCTGTGGACGTGCTTCCGCTAGACGTGCGACTGCCTTTTGCAGGAATACCGTTTTCACCAGTAGCTTCCTTGTACTCTGCGGTGTAGATTTTTTCAGCCTTAGAAACCAGGTCGTCGATGTCGGCATCTTCGTCCGGAATCTCCAGCTTTGCGATTGCAGCATTGAGGAAGTAGTTCTTCATTTCAAGGTTTGCCTTGTCGAACTTATCCTTCAAACCTGCCTTTACAGACTCGATGGTCGCCTTCCTTGCAGCCTTCTTGTCTCTTTCTGCGTTAGCCTTTTCGAGAGCTTCGAGTTTCTCAAGCAGCTTGGAGTATTTGTCGTCAGGATCGTCACCCTTTTTAGCCTCCTTGCGCTTACGCTCCTCTTCCTCTTCCTTCTTCTTGCGTTCAGCTTCCTCCTTGCTCTTCTTTACCTCGTCAGAGATATTCTTGTGCAAGTTGCCGTTGATACGCTTCAGACGGTTTGCTAACTTGGTAACCAACTTGGAATTTGCTTCCTCGTCATCACCGAAATCTTCCAAAACATCATCAAGTTCCTCATCGATGGTCTTTTGGCTAAGTTCTTTGAACTTGGTGGTATCAACCTCCTTGTTCACTAATGCTAAGAGTTCCTCTCTTGTCATGTTGTTTGTTGATTTAAAATGTTATCCCGAAAGTGGTCCCTCCACCTCGAAAACGTATAAATATACCTTTTATTTTGCAAATATACGAATAAATATGCAATTATCAAGAAAAATTGTATATTTTTGCAGTATTAAATGTATATTTATGCAGAAAGATGTATTTTCAGGATTAAAATTGGATAACGGAGAGCCTATTTACACTCAAGAGTATATCCAATCATTAAGAGACGCCGACAAGAAGCATCCCGACAAGCTGAAGATTATAGCTCAGCGTGGCGGTCAGGAACGCATGCTGTCTATAGACGCTGATATTAAGATAGTTGGCGGTTCGAGAGGCGGCTCCAAATCGTTCTCATCCCTAATGGAAGTTCTGAAGGATATTAAAAATCCAGATTTTCATGCAACAATTCTTCGTAACGAAAAAGACGACTTACAGTCCTTAGTTACAGACTCTTATAAATTGTTCTCCAAATTTGGAACTTACAATAAGTCACAAAATGACATGACCTGGAACTTCGATAACGGAGGATGGCTCAAATTCTCGTACTATGCTGGAGCCTATCAGGACTTCAAGACACGATTCCAGGGTCGCCAGTATGCCTATGTCTGCATCGATGAGGGTACTCAGTGCCCATACAAGAAGTTCAAGTACCTCTTGACCAACAATCGAAACGCAGCGCATATCCGAAATCGCTTCTGGATTACCTGTAACCCAGACCCGGAATCTTGGGTGAGAAAGTTCATTGACTGGTGGGTTGACGAGAACGGCTACATCATACCGGAACGGGACGGAGTTATACGATACTGCTTCATGGACGGCGATACGCCTGACTCAATCTACTGGGGTAATACGAGAGAAGAGGTGTACGAGCAGTGTAAAGGCATCATCGATAGCCTTTGGAAGGATAGCTATGAGGAACTTGGTTATACAAAGCTCGAAATGTTCATCAAGTCGGCGACATTCATCCGTGCAGATGTATCAGAGAACATCAAGCTTATCTCTACCGATGCATCATATATCGCCAATCTTGCCCAACAGGATGAGGAACAGCGTATGCGCGACCTGGAAGCTAACTGGAACTGGAAATCTGCCGGAGATGACATGATCAAGATGGAAGACCTTGATGAAATCTACGACAACTCAGAACAAACAGGAGACGGAAAGCGCAGAGCCTCTGCCGATATCGCATTCACCGGCGGCGATAACTTCGTGATGTGGCTCTGGGAAGGATGGCACTGCAAAGACTTGGTTGTTCTGAGGCTGGACCCTAAGACACTTGTTTCGGTAGTTGAGGCTAAGCTGAGAGAGTGGGGCGTTGAGGAATGCAACTTCACTTACGATATGCAGGGTATCGGTCAGTATTTCAAGGGATTTTTCAAAGATGCCGTCCCATTCAACAACCAGGCAGCACCTATCGCTAGGAACCATCAGGAAGAAGAAGGAATCAAATACCTCTATAAGGATTTGAAGTCTCAGTGTGCGTGGTTATTCTATAAGATGATAAAGGAGAAACAGATTTCCATCGACTCAGCCCTGCTTGAAAGAAAGTATTCAGGAAACGGATTTGACAAGGTTCCTCTCAGACAGATTCTTCAGAAAGAGCGTAAGATGCTCAGACGTGACGAGAATAGCGATGATAGGGGATTCAAGCTATTACCTAAGAAGATTGCCAAGAAATATGTCGGGCACTCGCCTGACTTCTTTGAATCTTGGTTCTATGTAATGATATTCAGTTTAACAAAAAAGAAAAATAAAAAGGTAAAAGGATTATGGATGCTATCAAGGTAACAAATTTCAGAAAGATTCTGGTAAAGAAGCCTTTCTTTGAACTTACGCCAAAGGGGTACATGACCCACGATGGCTATTACAGGAACGAGGTGTCCGACAATGAAGACCCTCAGATGCCGCAAGATACATTGTACAGAGTGATTAAGACTCAGAAGGACTTCCTTCGTGAGTTCTATCCTACGTCCCACAAAATCTTCGACAAGGATCTCTACCCTGACATCTGGAGAAAGAACCCGGAAAACGGGAAATGGTATGTCCAGGAGATTCAAAGAACGGCATTTGCTTTCCAGCAAGTTATTCATACGAAGCACGTTCTCCATATGACAGGTAACGATATTCAGTTTGAGCTTGCCGGTGATCTTGAGATGAAGAAACAGAAAGAGTATATTAATCTCCTTGCCAAGTTCAAGAAGGGATGGTATATGCACGATATGGAGATTCGTCACTATGAGGCTGTAAGTTCGTACATGAAGGTTGCTGAGGCTGCTGTAGTCGGATTCTTCGATAAAAACAAGAAATTCGGTACTCGCACATTGGCTTTCGATAGAGGAGACACATTGTATCCTCAATTCGACCCTCTTACTGGTGAACTCGTTGTGTTTGCTCGCAAGTATTACGACTTCGATGAGGAAGGTAATGAAAAGATTGAATGGGTAGAGGTATGGGATGACAAGACATTCTACAGATTCAAGAAGCAGGTTAACGAAGGCAAGGTCAAGGAGACTATCAAGAGAATTGCCAAGATATTCGGAATCGACGACTACACTTGCGTTGAAGAGAAAGCTCACGGCTTCCCATTTATCCCTGTTGCATACGTAAGAAACGATGACGGCCCATGTTGGTCTGTTGTACAGAAGAACATCGAGGACTACGAGGAAGCTTTCTCTTATCTCTGCGAGAACAACAAGGCTTACGCCTTCCCTATAATGAAGTTGAAGGGCGATGGTGACGACATCACCGTTGTTGGAGATACAGACGGATCGGCTAAGATGATTCAGATTACCGATACGAATGGTGATGCTGACTTCATTAACGGAACAGACGCTTCCGATGCATTTGCAACACAGCTCAACAAGTCGTATGACCTCATCTATGAGCTTTCGTTCACAGTAAAGCCACCGGAGCTGAAGTCGGGTGACCTTCCGGGCGTTGCCATCAAGCTGCTCTATTCTCCTGCCATCGAGGTTGCTGAGAACGATGCTAAGAAGATGCATCCGTTCCTGGATCAACTTGTTCGTATCTCAAAGTATGGTATCGGAGTTGAAGAAAACAGCATGGCTACTATGACCGGTCTTCCTATTCACGCTTGGGTGGAAATCTATGTGCATCAGAATAAATCTGAAATAATAACAAACTTAGCGACAGCTGTTCAGAACAACTTCCTCTCAAAGCAGACTGCATCTGAGCGTTGCCCAGACTTCCCTGTTAACGATGAATATGACCGTATCATGCGTGAGAAGAAGGAAGAGGACCAGCAGGACCTCCTCATGGATATGCAACGTGCGGATAACGAAACTCAAAATGCAATCGAGGAGCAGAGGGCAACAGCGAAGATTCAGACTGGAGGCAGCGGAAACGTACGTACTGGTCGTGGCGCTGGCAGACCGAACAAAAGCGGGACAGACTGGGATGAGAACGGCAACTGGCCGGGCCGTAACAACTGGAAGACCGTAAAGAAGTAAGCCTATGGATGAGTTAAAACGTTCTGTCGATTACAGCAGGAAGCGCTTGCAGGCAATCCGAAACTGCGAGGACCACATATCAGATATTCTCTGGAAATCGACACAAAAGGTAATTACCGCAAGTAAGCGATACAGAGGTGCGGGCAGGCTCACAAACGAGTCGGCCCTGCTCTCTTACGCCAAGAATGTTACTGCTGAGGCAGAGGAGAGTATCAACAGCTACATCTCTGCTTATTCTAAGGCTTCATGCAAGATTCTCGGGATTGACAGCGAGAACATCGAATCGTTTCTCGTCAGCGACATCTACGGAAAGACAACATCCGAAAGAAACGCCGTCTATCTCGGTAACTTTGCTGAAGATATTGTGAGGATGATCAAGGCGGGTACTCTTATGGGATATTCAGACCAGCAGCTACTATCTTCCATCCGAACCGGCTACAAGGACCCATATCACACATCAGTCATTACCAAGGCGAAGAGAAAGGACATTAACATCGATGTTCCTTCTTACGGAAAGGGTTACTACAAGAACGCCTATCAGAATATCGTAAGAAATGCTTCTCAAGTGATTGCTTTGGCGTGGGGACAGGCAGAGCAGGAGTATGGGCAGGAGAGTGGAGCTGTCGGTTACTTTGTTCACAGAGGAAGTAGTTACAACTGCCCGGTGTGTGATGACCTATGTGGGTATATACATCCATTAGATACGATGGTTATCCCGGCGCATCCCAACTGCGCTTGCCGTGTTGAGCTAGTTTTTCGGAGAAAATAATAAAAATACTGTATAAATATGCAGTAAAACGCATAAATATGCAGTATTTTTCGTATATTTGCATTGGGATAGGTTGGAGTAGCTACCAACTGATAAGGCTAACTCAGTGGGCCTTCCCTTTCTTTTAATCACTGAGGTAACTTTTAAAATCACTGAGGATGGATAACAGTATTGAAATTTGGAAAGACATTGAAGGATACGAAGGTATGTATCAGGTTAGCAACATGGGAAGAGTTCGCTCTTTAGACAGAGTGAAGCCGAATTCTGGAGGCCAAATCGCAAAAGGACACATTCTGCCACATAGCGACAATGGGCACGGTTACCGATTCGTTTCACTTTGGAAATTCAATAAAGGAAGACGTTTTTATGTCCATCGACTTGTTGCATCTGCATTTATCCCAAATCCAAACAACTTTCCGATTATAAATCACAAGGATGAAGATAAGTCAAACAATAGGCACGATAACTTAGAGTGGTGTACACAGAAGTATAATATAAATTATGGTAATCACATGAAGCGTCTAAAAGAGTCATATATTGCAAATGGCAACAATAGACCTATTGACGTTTATGATATGAAAGGTACTTTCCTAAAGACTTTCGATTGTAGCAACGAGGTCTGTAAAGAACTAGGAGTTCAGCGTAGAGGATTGTATCTTGCATGTCAGGGTGTGACAAAAAGCTACAAAGGCTATCGTTTTGCTTTCCATGGAGAGCCATTAAAGAAATATGAGCCTGGTAGAGGCTTTTCGAAAGTGATACATGTGTTCAAATATGACTCTGAAGGGTACTTGGTTTCTTGGTATGATTCTATGAGGAATGCAGAGCGAGACAACGGAATGGGCCGCGGCTACTTGAGAACACACAATATAAAGCATAATGGAAATATTGTTAAGGACGGTTTCCGATTTGTATTAGCAATCCAATAATAGTTGCTACTGCTACACGGTATTTGCGTTCAAGGATAATAAAAAGAAATAAGACTATGATTGAAGAAACAAAAGGATACACGTTATCCGTCGATACGTACAAGAAGGCGAAGGCTCTCAAGATGAAAGACCCTCGCTATTACATCTACGCCAGTCTCCGCGGTTCTGGCATGTCCGTCCGTGACAGCTGGGCCATCGCATTCCAGGGAGAAGGAATAGGTGTTTGGGAGAAATCATTCCTCGAAAACGAGATGAATAAGCTAGAAGCCCAGGAGTCCGTTCAGAAGAGAATCGCAGAGGTGCAGGGCAAGAAAGCAAAGAACGAGGACGCTGAAGAGCTTTCTCCTGAAGAGTTAGCGAAAGCTACCTCCAAGGAGCAAATTCTCAAAGACCTGGTATTGGCTCAGCGAAAAGCCAAGTATGGATCACCTGAGTGGCTCAAGATAGTTGCATCCATCGCCGACTATAACAAGATTAAGCAGGACGAGATTGATACAGAAAATAATGTGGTCCACTACTACATTCCTCTGTCGATGCCACGATGCTGCGAGGACTGCATTATCTTTAAAAACGGACAGGCGACATTCCAAAAGAAGAAGAAATAGTTAAATTCGTGTTAAAGTAGCTTTGTTTTACTAGTAATTCAGCAAAACCAAGTACCTTTGCAAACGATTAATGTTCACAGATTCTTTCTGCTGAGCATAATTCAAATTATTTTGGTTAACTAAGAGGGGCAGCGTCTTCACAGATGCTGCCCCTCAACTATATATATAAAGTAGAAGAAAAATTTAAACTCAATCAGGATACTTCTCTCCAGTGATGAGTTCAAGAGTCTTTCTGATCCGATCTTCAAGCATATCGTCATTAAACGTAGGAAGAACGCCGTATGATGGCAGTTTCTTCGTCTCTGCGGCCTCCAAAATAAACTGGAGCGCCTGTACTAGGGAAGTATGGTCTTGAACGACCTCAAGTAATTTATCGCTCATCCTTGCCTCCTTCCTTCTTAATCTGCTCTGCCATCTCAAGAAGAGTCTCGGCGTGCTTATCGCGGTCGATAACCTCCTGAACAGCCTCATCGCTCTCCTTGCGAAGCTGCTCTTCTGTCTTGCCCTTGTCAGCAGCAGCATTCAGTCTCGCAGACTCACGGGCAAGGTACTCGTCACGGAGCTTCAACTTGCCTGCCGTGTATTCTGCATCGCCAGGCAACGATGTATCCGCATACATAAGCTGGGCAAATGCTTCGATGATGTTTCCATCGTCCTTGGAGAACTCGTAATGGTCTCCTACGGCCACAGGAACACATTCATCGAGTGCAGCGTACATAGATGTACCGATAGAGTATTCAATACCCCATGTGCCGGCAATGTTAGCAATCTTGATGAAAGGCAGCGAGCCTCTCTGTAAATGCTTCTTGATCTCAGCAGGGATATCCTCTCTGAGTGAAGCAACTTCTTTCTTAGACAAGCTCTTACTGAACTTCAGCACTGTGAAGTGTCTTGTCTTGATAGTCTTTCCAAATGGTAATGCCATGATAACAATATTTTAAAGTTCAACTTTTATTTCCTTATACTCGAAACCTATGCAAGATGGATTCTCCTCAGAAGTAAACCTAATCTCGTTAGGATCGTTACAAGCTCCATTCTTGAAGAAGAAGCAATCCTTGCAAGTGTAATCAGTCTGTTCCATGTTCCTTACGTTTTTGATATTCCATCAATGTCAAGATACAATAGTTAGCGCAGTCAAGAAGAGCATCTTCCAATGGTTCATTAGCAACTTGCGCCTCATTGTCCTTCAATGTCTTGATGCGATTCACTTTCTCTCGTATCTTTCCGTAGCCGTAGTTGATACCAAGCTCATCATACATCTCAGAAAAGGCATTTCCGTAGTCGTGATTCTTCTTGATATAGGTTTCTTGCATCTCCCCAGTAATTCTATTAAAGAGCATGACATCTTGCGACATGTCGCGCACTCCGTTCAGTTTGTTTACGGTTTCTTCTGAAAGACTGTTTGCGCACTTACGCAAATTGATGATTTCTTCCATAGACAACCATTTTTTTCCTGTTTCTGTAATCATTCGGTTAAATTCCTTTATACCAAAACAGAATCTTGTGGTAGTCCACTGTTCCTCCAATTTACAAGAAATCGTATTGTGACTATTTCCCATCACAAAAAACTCACGTACCGTCTCGATTGTAACACGGTTATCTTTTATGTCAACTATCTTGAACAAGACCGGAAGATCCACTTTGTCTTTAAGCAGAACACCGAATCCACCAGATGCTACAGAATGCAAAATCCATCCTCTCTCATCCTTTTCCCTTTTTTCACACAAAGTGAATACAAGACCTACCTTAATATCTTCTTTCTTAATCATAATCTTTATTTTTAATTATGTCTATAATATCCTGCTCTTTAATTTTTAGAAAGTTGAAGAAATTGATTTTCTTGACACTTCTTACGCGGTGAAATTTGCTCAAATCAGCTCCGTAACAGTCTATTGATAGAGTTACTACTTGATCTACGTAGTTTTCGTCTGGAGCTTTGAATGATGCCAAGAACCGCGTGTTCTCAACGTTGATTTCTTCAACCATTCCGCAAACCATACCATCGTATTGAAAGACCTTATTTGCGAATTTTCTCTTTTCCTGGCCTTTGAGGTTTTTGATAAAATATGACGCGGGCGCGATAAACAAATTTTCTTTGTAACATTTCATAAGCTATTTCTTAACTAAACGTCCATAATACTCCTTACACTTTTTGTAAGCCTCCGATTCAGACAATGCCATAGCATCATCAAAAGAAATACTTTCATCCATCAAGAACAATCTAACGTTCCTCTCACCAAGCTTCTGTAAGTCTCGGTTAATATAATGCGAGAATCCGATTTTTGAAGCCTTGACAGTATTCTTTGCTTGGAAATAAAACTCATCATGCTCATCATAGAACGTTCCTTCCTCGTAAACCTCGCACATCACACCTTTTGAGCAAATCTCTGAATTATGCTTTGTTGGGCTAAGTTCGTACACGTTAATGCCTGTAATGGTATCTATCTTATCGTGACTTCTCCAACCATTCTTTGAAACCTTATAGCAGTAATTCCTCATAAGCTATTCCTCCTTATCTTTAATCTCAATAAAATCGCCTTTGCCCAAGCGTGCCTTGTTGATGCAAGACCCAATCCAGCCAGTCAAGTAAGCAGATGCCTCGCCGCCATGTTCCATACCAATCTCTTCTTCGATATGTTCGCAAGCGTGGGTGGCTTCATGACAGCAGGTGTTCATGGTCATACATTTTGTATTCTCGAATAGCAGCAAAATGCACTTTCTTCTGTCATTTTTCGCCATGCATCCCCAATATGTATATCCATCACAACGCTTGAAGTCGTATTCTTCAATATCTGAGCCATCATAGTTTGAAAAACACTTTGATATATCCTCGTATTTAACTCCTATGGCAACACATAACTTGTGCGGATAGATTGGCTGGTCGTATTCGTAATATCCTTTTTTCTTCATATTCTCAACTATTCTGTCATTTCTGTTCGTCATTAACAACCATGGCTTCCATATAAGCATTGGCCATCATGAAGATTTTTGCAACATCCTCCTGATCTAATACCATTTTACAACCACTAATATCATTCCCGAATGGAACAACGATCGGTCCGTATTCAGAACCTTTCACGTAAACTGAGAAATATGACGTGCCATATAGAGAATAATGTACGTCTATAATTTCACAAAACACTTTATTGTCCTTCGTCTTGTATCTACGCACATTCTCCTTTGTTTTCTCGTCTGCGTGGTCGAAAAACGAGATGTCCGTAGAGAATATAGCTCCTATTTTTACATCTTTTTCTTTCATATCTCAACTATTTATTATGTAATCTTCCAATATGCCACTTTGAGCAAACCTTGCATAAGTAAGGATGCCAACCAAGTGCCTTTAACTTCGGATTCTGATTTAGAAACTCCCAAGCATCATCCTCGGTCTCGTATGCGACCTTTGCCTTCCAGGAATGAACCTTCCTGGTCCAATGCTCAGGGTCTGGCCTGAACGGAGGAACCTTGTTCGGATTGTGATGTCTTCTCATGACCATCTCTCCTTTAGAAAATCATACACTTGAATACTCCGAAACGTTCTAATATCGTCATCAGAAACCTTCCACATCTTCTTCAGCCACTCGTTATTGAGGCGTTCAATGGTTTTCCTGATTCTGTCGCCGTAGAGGATTTCGAGCAGCAGCTCGTCTAAGCCTTCTCTGGATTCAAGATCAAGAGTAAACTCGCCACTAAAACTTGGTCCGTCAGCTTCATCTACTCCTCGAATGTAATCTTTATCGAATGGATTGGTGGCGAAATAAAAGTTTTCACCTGTACCCGGAGGCAAATAATATACATCTTCCATAAGCTACAAACATTTAAATGAAACACTATTCAACGTCCTGTTCACCGCAATCTCCCTCTCGTTGCACATGGTCCTCATGCACTCCAGGACATCCTCGCGAACAGCAGTCATAATCTCCTGCATTGAAGCGGTAGCCGGAACGATATTCCCGTCAGCCTTCTTCTTCGTGATACAGGAGATAATCTCCTTGATATATTCCTTGTCTATCATAGAAATCTGTTTTAATGGTGGCCGCCGACCGTGGAAGGGACTCGAACCTCCTATCTGCCCGGACTTATGCCCGAAGGCATGTCCCACCGCCCTGCGGCCACCAGTATCGTTAATCATCAGGCTGAATGAAGCTCTCCGGCTGCTTGATGTCCTCCTCACCACGCAATTTATTCTTCACGTCATTGATGAGAAGCTCCTGCTTCAGGTCAATCATCTGCGCACCGTACACCTGATACGTCATTCCGCCCTGTGACCTCTTCTTGAAGAAGCCGTACTTGTCGCTCATATCACGCCCGAACTTCTGAATCGTAGGGATATCCTTCTCCTCGACATCGTTTGCCTTGCAGAACTCGACGAACCTCTCATACATCTCCTTGGCAAGCATGCACTCCGAAATCTCGCCCCTCGCCTCTGGGCTGCACCTCATATCATACGCCCTTATCCAGGCATATATAGGATTGCTTCCTAGAAGAGAGATGAGCAGCTGCCTTCTGCTTCCCTCAGCTGCCGGGAACCTGTACTTCCTGCTCCTCAGCTCCATCGCGCCACGGAATATCCAGTTGAACACTCCGCTCAGCTCCTCACGAATAATCTTGCTCGCCAGCTCCGGGTCCTGCCTCTCCTTTGGTATGGTCACGTCGAAGCTCACGTACTGCAAGCGCCTGATGAATCCGAGCGAAGCATCGTCTGGGAACGGAAGCTCATTGAGATTGAAGATGAGGTAGGGGATTGAGTTCCCCTCCAGGATATCCCTGCCGAGCTTTCTCATCGGGACAGGCTCACCGCTCACGAGTCTCTTGAACATACCGGTGTTCTTCCTTCCGAACTTCTTCGGGTCGGAATCGGAGGACCAGTTGAAGATGGCGTTCCTGATGGGATACCTTCCCCTCATTCCCTCGTCTCCGTCGGCAGTGAGGTCAGCGTAGTCCATCTTGCTTATCCTGTCCTTGCCGAATATGTTGCAGGCAACGTCGAAGATGACACTCTTTCCGTTGGCTCCCGTACCTATAAGGAGAAGACAGAGCTCAATCTTCGATGACTCCTTTCCCTCGTACGGATTGTATGCAGTACCTCTCTGTATGAGACCGAGGCCGAGGAACATCTGGAGGATCATCCTTGACGTCCTGTCCGGAAGGACCTCCTTGATGAAGTTCATCCACCTGTCACACTTCGCTTTCGGATTGTAGTCGTAAGGATGATAGTATGTGACATGGTACTCGGGAGAGAACGGCATCACGTTCGGATACTTCAGACCGCTGCCGAAGTCAACAACTCCGTTGGCGAATGCAACGATGTCGAAGGTAGGTCTCAGTATGTTGTAGCACTCTATCACCTCCATGAATGACTTGTTCATCACCGTGCTGATGCCGAGCATCGGAGCCATGGCCAGGTCGAGGAGCAACAGCTGGTAAGCCTGCTCAAGGACTATCTTCGGAACAGCTTCGTATATCTTGCCGTTGAACATGTAGTAAGCACCGTTGTAGTACTTCACCGGAGCCTTCTTCGCCAGACGTCTCATTGACCTGATGAAATTAGACTTCAGCTTGTTGTACTTCTCAGAGTTCGCCTTGCCCCAGTCCTGACAACGGAGCTCTTCGAAGCCGTACTCGTCATGCCTCGAAAGGTCAAGCAGCTGAGCGTGCAATGTGTCTATAGCAATACCATTTTCCATTTATGTACAATAATAATATTAATTTTCCGTTATTGTGTAGGATTACCCCCGATAAACAGGGGCTTTCTGAAGGATAACACGTGTCAGGTCGTCCTTACAACATGTCGTCTATAAAATATCGACAACACAAAGATACAGATAATTTCCTGAATATCCGGTAAAACCCTAGTAAATAAAGGGTATAAATATACATTTATGGTATACATTAAATGAAGGATAGGTATACATTTATGGTTTGGTCTGCAAAGTAAGAGTTTGCGTTATCAAATGTTAACAAATATCGAATGAATAAATATGCATAAATTTACTTTTGGTAGCAGAGTTAATTAAACTTTACAAAAAGCCTGAAAAATCGGAAGAAAAAATTTTTAGATGAGGTGACTACCGCGCTGATTTATAGCTACAAAGGGGGTGTGGGGGTGTTTTCTCTGAAATATTTACATTTTGTGTCGGTTTATATAGTGTAAACCATCGTGAAACAATATTTTTGTAATTATTTCAAATTGCCGGTTTATATTTATGAAAAAATTACGTAACCCCTTAATAATCAACGCTTTATAATTTTATTTATATTCATTTTCTTGCATAAATATGCATTATTGCTATTCCGTGAAACATCAAAACTTATTACAAGATACTTGACCAAAATATATTTACCATATTTATTCATGCATAAATATTCGTGTTTAACTTATTGAATACATTTTAACTAAATAGGTAAAAGGTTATTACAAATATAGTTAAAAACCTTAACATAAACTGCCACTTTGGCGGGCGTAACTACCTATAAATCAATTAGTTAGCAATTTGTAAAGATTAATGTTTCTTAAGTTAAATATTTAACAATTACTGCCACTATAGCTTTATAACTAATTGATTATTAGATAGTTACAAGTCTGCCACGTTGACGAAAACGTTAAATTATTTAAACCTTAACAACTACTGACAAACGCTGTAATTATTACAAACGGCTAACTACCTATAAATCAAGTACTTACGAAAGGTTAAATGCATAAATACTCAATTTTTTACTGGTTGTTTGGCATATGGTTTGCAGTTATGTAGATAACAAGCGATATTGCTTGTTATTCATTTAAACAATTTAGATATGAAAGAACTAGAAGTAAAAGGCGCTCAAGGTTATGAGCACGCCAGTACAAAGGTCGCTAGTTATGTTAGCGAGTGCAAAAGTAGTGCTATTTTGGCGCAAAGTCTTGAAGTGCTTAATAGTTACCGCAAAAAGCTATTAAGCGAGTGCAAAGATAGTGATGTAGTAAGCGCAAAGAAAGAGTTAGAAGTTGCTAGAGAAAGATATAACAAACTAGCCACAAAGTATGTGCTTTCTGATGAAATCTATTGCAATTTGCAAACTGAGTGTGTACGCTCAGCAGTTAGCGAGTTTTCTCGCAAACACAAATTGCCTAATTTCTTTACTTGGTTTGATAACAACGGCAAAGACAAACAAACATCTATTATCGATAGTTTGCAGCGTTTGGGCTCTAAGTTGTGCTCATTACACCAAGCCTTTTCAAGTGGTGCAAAGGTAGCAAAGAAGAAGAGTGAAAGCATAACAGATTTGCAAAAGCAAATAGCAGAGCTACAGGCAAAACTAGCCGCTGCACAAAAGTAGTAACTAGATAGGTAGCGAAAAACTACCTATCTTTTACCCCTACATTTTCCCCACTGACTATTTAGCAGGTAGCCAGTGGGAAATTTACACCGTACAAATTATGTGCGGTGCGGGTCGTCGTATCCTTATTTTTCCCACACAATTTGGTAAACCTTGTCGTGGTGTGTGGGCTTAACTCAGAGAGAGAATTTATTCTCCCTCATGGGACTAATTGCCAAAATTCAAGAGAAGTATCTCAGTAAATCGAGAGTGCGAGAGGCACACCGAGATGGGAGAGAGTAACGTGTTACTCAGAGACATCCATCCGAGAGATACGCAAAAATTCCTGGCGTGAGCGTCGAATGAGATGAGACGGCACGACGGCTAGGGGATTTGTATCATCTAGCGAGATGAGAGTTTTAGAAAGAAATCATAATTCATATTCTATACGTTTTAAGAGCGTTCGTGTGAAATTCACGAGAAATCGACCCTCCATCGTGGTGGATGGAGTGAGCGACCTATAAGGAGGTGAGTAAAAAATCAAGAAACCTCACGGCAACGCAACAACTTACATACCAGTGGGAACACTTATAAAATTCTTGCAGTTTCCCTATTCACTGCAAGGAAAATAGGGCGCAACTCAAGCGTTACAGGGGTGGCACAGACCCGCAGCCGTTAAAATGGTGGTACGTTTTCGGCAGAGAATCAAGACAATAAATAACAAGGGGTAAATAGGTGTGTCGTCCTTAGGCTAAATCGGGGCGGGGAGAAATCTCCGCTCTACAATTACAAACCATTTATATTAGAATTATGAAACAGAGAATCAAGGAATTTTGCGATGAGTACATGTGGTTTATCTTGCCTGCTTGCAGCGTTCTAGCTATAATGCTGGGTGTTGTTCTGGAGAAGCATTTTCCACTTAGTGAAATTCAGTAGCCTAATCTCCCTACGCTTGTAGGGAACAATAACCAAAAATATTAGAATTATGAGTACGCTAAGAATTAAATGCCTCGATATGTGCGAGGTTGAGAGTATCATTGCAGATGCTCAGGAGATTTTGAGTCACGTAGAATTCGGGTCGCTAAAGAATGGTGTGCTTACATTATTCTGCGTGGCGTGAGCCTAAAAATCCGTAGCCAGTACGATAATTGTCGTGTGTGGCTACGGAACAATTACCAATAAAATTAGAATTATGACAGCGAGACAGATTATTTATTCAAGTACGATAATTGTGCTTGGATTTATTCAGAGTGTGCCGGCATTATTATGCTTGGCAAGTACGAATATTACCGTAATTCTGCTTGGAATATTTTGGGGAATTGTGCTTGGAATATTCTGGAGAAGTACGATAATTGGCAGGTGGTTCTTCAGAGAGATGTGGCGATCCACACTCCGCTTGGAGAATTTCATCCTGCCTGGAGTGTGAGGAATCTGGGAAGTACGAAAATTGTGCTTGGGAACATTTAGCTAAATTCTGCTTGGAGAAATCCAGGCAGTACGATAATATTACCAATTAAATTATAGAATTATGAAACAGAGAATTTTTATCGCAGTGTTTGTTATCGTGTGTCTTGCACTTGTAGCCGTATCCATTGACAGCGTGAACTGCCACAGAGCGAACGTGATGCTGAGAAAGACGGTTATCAGCCAGGCAAATGAGATTTCAGAGCTTAACGGTTGGCACACGCCAGAGGGAACTACAATGTTCGTAGGTCTCAGAAAGTAGCCAAAATGTGCTCAGGCATTTTCCTGGGCATACTATGTAGAACCATTAAACAAATTGAATTATGTTAGACAAGAAATCACAGAAGAATTTTGAGCGTGCGCTTATGCATGAGATGGAGAAGATCAAGATTGCTGCACGCCAGTGGCACAATAACAATACTAAGGGCTATAGAGATTATCGTAGCAAGGAGGTTATCTCCAAGAGTTTCTCTGAGATTGCAGTATTGTGCATGAGCTGAAATGTGCGTGGCGGTTGTCACGCATACTATTCACCAATATTTTAGATTATGAACAAATCAGAGAACCCTAACTGGGAAGAGAAGAGCAGAGAATATCTGCGCAACAAGATTCTGCCTAGATTGCAGGAGATTCAGCGTGACGTATTCGGCAAGAATAAGGTAGGTCTGGAGGTAGACGTAGAGCCTGAAGGCAAATACATCGTATGCCATGCCTACACAATCATGTATGGTAAGGTCAATAAATACCTTCACCTGCATCTCTCCTGCGTGCTTGACAGAGAAAAGCTGGAGTCTGAGTACAAGAGGCTCACTGACTTCATTAAGGTACATTCAGCCTAAATTTGAGGGAGTTTTATCTCCCTCTCCTACAAACCAAATAATGTAGAATTATGAGCAAGTGGATTCAGTTTTATCACAAGATTAACAAGTTTGACCTTGTGAACATGAGATTTACCGATGAGGTGAGCGTAGTGGAAATGGTTGGCATGGATTCTGTCATGCCTATCGACGGCAGATTGAGTCTGTCATCCATACGAACTGAGATACAGAAGAAAATCGAGAGCATGAAGAGAATCGAGAGTTTCGACCCTTGTGCGTTCTCCATTCTCACCGGCAGTTCTATCCTGAATTCTTCAGAAAGTCCGGTGTACAATCTCTAGCCAGAACTGGGCAGTACGATAATGTGCTGCCTGCTATTAACCAAAACAGAATATATTATGACAACAGAAGAAAAGACTCAGCTAGAGAAGCTTGTAGAGAAGTATTTGAAAGAAGACGCGTACAAACCACGAGGATGGGGAGAGAGAGCCGCAAGGGATTTCCACAGCGCCTTAAATTGTGAGTGGCTTCAAACGTACAGCTTTAGACCAGACCCGGCGTAGTTATTTGCTACGCCTCCAATTATTAACCAATACAAATTAGAATTATGACAGACGGAGACAGAAAGTTCCTTGCAAGACTCGTAGCGAGTCACAAGGCAGTTATCAGCGAGGAGTGCAGGCGCAAGAACCTCGACAAGAGCGAGTATTTCAGACGCGTAGCGCGTGCAGACAAGAAAGCTCAGGAGATAGAGCAAGCGTACATGCGCCCTCGTAAGTTTTAAGCCAAACATTCTGTGCAGTCTATCTGCACAGAAACCATGTTAAACCATCAAAATTAAAGAATTATGGAGAAAATGACACAGAAAGAGTTGAAGAGACTCGTTAGAGTAGGAGCTGCCAAGGATATAACAGACAGCTCAAGTCGTAACGATATCCCTGAAAGATATAGCCAAGTAGGCTACTCTTCTGGAATATACGGATGCAACGGAATGTTGCTTCGTGGCGAGAGCGGTCAGCTGTATGCTGTCTGCGCAAGAACTACGGCTATCTGGATTTTCTAGTCAAAAAACACGGGTAAGTGTTTGGTGCGCTTACTCGTTTCTATTATCAACCAAAACACAGAAATATGAATATACAGAAAGTATGGGATGCGTTTATCAAGGAAAATGATAATCCATCATTCGTAAAGATGGCATATGCCGTAGTAGAGCAGCTTGGCGGTGTTAATGAAGACACACTGCTTAATTCTCTCGATAGTTGCAGAAATGCAAATGACGGGTACACTGGATTCTGTTATCCTTATCAGACAAGCAAGTTCTGGAACGAGAACAAGAGTGCTATCATGGAGAATATGCACGAGCTTGCCGATGATTTGGGTGAAGACCTTATCACGATGATTAAGGGCTTCGGGAATTTCAAGGACGACAAATCTGTCACCTATGATGCTATCGGCAAGGCTCTGTATGCTCCTTTTAACGAGGGCGAGAGCAGATACATCTACGACACATTTGCAAAGTATGCACTGGAAGAGGTTGCGAACCGATTCCAGGACTGGTGGTACGATCAGGACGAAAGTGAGTTCGATTAGCCAAACCAATCCTCACTCCCACGGGTGGGGATTTCTATTAACCAAAGATTACAGAATTATGAGTGATTTAGAGAAAATCCTGAATGACGATTTACTTAAGTGTGAAATCGTGAATTCAGCAGAGAACGAGGTAAGGCGTGTTGATCTCATCAAATGGACGCACGACAATACATTTTCCATTGCCATAGTACACAAGGATACAGGCAAACTTGAAGTGTCTGACATTCCAGAAACAGACGAGTTTGAAGCGCACAGATATTTCTACAGAAATTATGGCGACGCTATCTTGTTTGGCTAAACCTCCCCACATCGTCGTGGGGAACCATTATGAACCATTAAACAGATGAATTATGGAAAAGAATATTGTAGAAGTTGTTATGAACAACAAGGATGAGGCTATCGAGAAAGTAGCCGATTATATCGGTGTTGAAAGCTTCGCTAAGACTATTGAGAATCTCTATCGTGAGTGTCTAGAGAATTTCGACAACGCAGAGGAGATGGAAGAAAATATTGCCGATTTGTATGGCAAGAATATTCAATCTCTTGCGTGGGATTTTACTCTTGAAACAAACAGAGACATGAAGAAATATCTCCACATGGACAATCACAATATGGATGGCAATTTTGCCGACATCGAGAACGATTATCCCGCACATATTACGGGTACATATTGGAGTTCTGAGTATGCCGGCAACGATTACTTCTGTCTGTTTCCTCAGATGGTAGCTCGTTTGGATGCAGCAGAAGACAGCGAGCAGGCTAGCAAGGACAGAGCGTACCTCGAAGAATGGTATTTCAAAGCATTCGGTACGTACAACATCAAGTACAATTTCTCCAACGAGCTTGAAGAGATTCACTCTATGATGGAGGAAGCTTACGAAGAAGCCTAACAATATCCCCTAGCATGGGGATATTCAATGTTTAACCATTTAAATGAGATTAGATTATGGAATTTAGAAAAGGAATTATCTACGCAGGACTTGTTCCTGTAGTAGGCGGCATGATGTGGGTTTCAATAACGCCAGACGCTTCAGATTCGGTTCATTTCTGGAAGAAGAAGCAGTGTGAGCAGTATATCCGCAAGAATTTCTCGGGAGAAGAGAAGAAATATCTCCTCTCTCAGCTGAAAGAAGAGAAAAGAAGAGCTAAGATATACTCATGGGCAAGACTTTAAAACATACGATCATGAAGCAGGTAATAGTAAGACTCAAGGGAGATTTCTACAGCATGAATACATATTGTAGTACTCTGAAGGAATTTTTAGAAAAGAGAAACCTGAAGCGCTCTGATGTCGCAGAGTGGTGGAAGGAGTAGCCTAACCAAGGGGAGCTTTCATGCTCCTCTTCCATGAACCAAAATTGAAGAATTATGAAATTGAGACTTTATCACGACACAAGAAAGGAGTTCCGTTTCTGTGTTGACGCATGGACCATTTACGTTCCTTACCCGAAGTGGTTACGTAAAGAGCGTTATGACGCAAAAGGAATTTACCTAGGTTGTTCTCCTACGGAGTATGGGATGATCAGGTGTTGCTGGTGCGAGGACGAAATTACGATTACACGTAATCGACCTTATCTCGGCAAGCGCATTGACCCAAAGACAACATCGAAGGCTTTCCAGAAGATTTTCTATAAATTGGAGAAACTTTGGAACGAGGCAATCACCAAGAATACGGATGAGGCGTGGAAAGCATGGAACAGAGCCTAAAATTGGTAGCCAGTTGGCTACCTACCATTGACCAATTAAATAAAGAGAATTATGACGAAAGTTAATTTAGGAACTCGCACGGCAAATTTACGTGCAGCTTATAGCGATTTGAAAGATGGATATACCATTATCGTTGGGAAACTAAAGATGTGGATATACACTTGTAAAAGATGCGGTCCGTCGTATGGCAAGGATTATATAGCCTGCGATCATTATGGTGGGCAGTGGGCAATAGGAGTAAATTTCAAGGATTTTGCAGACCAAATGCGTAAATTTGGCGAAGGAAAACTTGCTTACAACAAAGAGTGGTAGCCTAAAAACGGAGGGAGCAATCCCTCTGACATTATTAACCAACAAATTATGAGATTATGAATATAGCGATTTTGGATTATTCAACATCAGAAGTAAGACTGATTAAGAACTGCCCGGATTCATGGGAAGAAGAGCAGATTGAGGAGTATATCTACGGAGAAGACGGACTCGACCTCAGTGAAAGTAGTACATACTACATGTGCGGTGATGCGGTCAGTATCAAGCAGGAAGAATACAAGCCATAAAAGCGGAGCGTCATGGCTCCGTACTATTAACCAAATTATTAAAGATTATGAAGAGATATTACGTATCAGTCACAGAGCATTTGAACAAGGTAGTCAGCGTTGATGCTGAGAGTGAGAATGAAGCCGTACAGAAAGTGCAGGATGCCTATAATAATAGCGATATTATTCTTGACGCTGACAATTTCTCAGGTGAGGTTATCGAGATTGAACCAGACCAGGAGTTCTGCTCTGACTATGATGATTCTTACGATCACATCGACTAAGCCAAAAGCGTGGGTTCGCCCACGTGCTAGTAACCAAAACATTATGGATATGATTACAGACATACAAGAGAAAATTTGCTTCAAATGCAAGTACGGAATTTATAGAAAAAGTCCTGTCAGTCAAGAGTACGACGTTATTACGTGCAGGCGAAACCGTTCTGCCGATAAGTGCTATAACGGAGTATACGGCGATTACGAGTTTGTCTAGCTAAAAAGCGCAGCTAAGGACTGCGCACAATAACCAAAACAAGAAGAATTATGAATGAAGACAGAATCCTAGAGATGTTCTTCGAGAAAGCCAGATGGCAGTATGCCATTGAAAAAGGCTTGTTCAAGGACATGAACAAAGCAGTAATGTATCAGCTTACAACGCCAGAGGCTCGTCTGGCTATGTATCAGAGGATCAAGAGCGGTAATTACAAGATAATGCCGCCACACACAGCCAAGATTCCGAAAGACAACGGAGATTTCCGTACGGTCTATGTGAATGAGGCTGTGGACAGAATCCTCCTGAGCATAGCAAACGACCTCCTGTTCGAGCTGATGCCAGAGATGGTGCATCCACGCTGCACGTCGTACCAGAAAGGTATCGGCTGCGGTCGTGTGGTGCAAGATGTGTCTCGGATAATATACTCAGCAGAGGGAAAAATCATCGGATGGAAAGGAGACTTCTCCAAGTACTTCGATTCCGTGCCTATTCGATTCATTGATTGGGCATTTGACAAAGTAGAGGAGAAGTTTGGAAAATCTGCGCTGATAGATGTCATTCGTGACTACTATCACACAGATATCTATTTCGATGAGGACAACAACCTCTGCGAGAAGTATCAGTCCCTCAAGCAGGGATGTTCTGTTGCGGCATGGCTGGCTGATGTCATCCTCTATCATCTTGACGACAAGCTATCTAATCTTAACGGATATTACGTCCGCTATTCAGATGATACGCTGTTTGTCGGTGAAGATTACGAGAGAGCCATGGATATTATGAAGAGTGAACTGGAGATGATGCAGATGACGCTCAACCCAAAGAAGGTTGAGTATCTTGACGCTAATCACTGGTTCAAGTTCCTCGGATATTCCATCAAGGGTCACAATATCTCTCTGTCGTCCACACGTATCAAGACTTTCCAAAAGGAAATTGAGAAGAGGACGATAAAGAAACGTGACACCACGATGACGAAAGCCATCAATGCAGTAAACAGGTATCTCTACAAGGGATACTGCGATTACTCCTGGTCAACTCAGGTTCTTCCGGTCATAAACGTGAAAGAGGATATCGACAAACTCAACGCATTCGCCATGGACTGCATCCGTGCGGTCAAAACAGGCAAGAGAAAGGTCGGTGGTCTCGGATACGTGAAGACTCAGGCTGTAGGTTGCATAGACCGAGGCCGTGGCAGGAACGTGAAAGCCAACAGGAGTAAGACAGAGAGCGAAATCAAGGGGTATCTATCGATAGGTTGTGCTCAGAATGCCTTGCGAACGAGCAGGGCAGCGTACAACACATTGGTGAATGCTCTGTAGATTATCATCCTAGCGCAAGGATTTGCCGGAATGAAGAGACAAGGTTTTAAATATCCCGGTTGCGGAGTACAGGGACCATCTCATACCTAGAGATGGTCCTCTGTTCGTCCTAAACCGGATATTATCGAGCTGATATAGCTATGCGCAGTATCTTCTGACCGACAGACTCTGTAACCGAGCACACGGACGTGGGAGAAGGACGGACTGTTTCAGGCGACGCCTCTATAACATCATCTGAGGGGACCGAGTGTCCAAGTTTGCAACTTGAGACGCCCCGGGCCCCTCGTATGACGCACAAGGCGTAGCTCATCAACGAAGTACAGAAATGTGCCAGTCCGTATGACTTCCACTGGTGGCGCACACCACCACTCCCTGACGGATGGCTGAAGTTTATGCAACAGGTCTCTTAACCAGAGTAGTTGATCCTGAGCGTCTTCGTATACTACTACGACCTCTGGATCATCTATTCTGGCGAATCCTGTGTCAAATCAGAAACATAAAGTATTGTGCCGAGCCATCGGTCAGGGAATTACCCAAGCACGAGGGTAGTCTTCAGAGGAGAGCAGAGTTTACGGAACTGTTACGAATCTCGCCGGCCTCCCCGGAACACTATCCGGGTATTCCGGCGATACATAACAGCTCAAATCAAACTGCTAGAGCTACGTGCCACGCTCTCAGATGAAGACAACGTTATTGCCAAACGAGGTACACGAGGATGTTGCGTATTTACAAACCCGCTGGTAAATAACGCGGGGAGGCATCCTTAGAGCAACGATGCTCCCCGCGTAAACCAGCTGGTTAAATCATCAGCCTATAGCAAGGCAACAGACATATGGGTGTACCTACAACAACCAAAGTGAATTGCATCACGACTTATCAAGAGTATGAGGTTTAATGTCACGTGAGTGGAATACCTGCGACGGCCGATATCTCCGCCGTCGCAGGCATCCAATCCACGGGACCTAATCGTGAACATATATCCATGCAACATAATACATGAGATAAGTCATGCGCATTGCAGCGATGTCTGGCAAGTTCTGAGAGTTCATCGAGCGTTTCATTGATTCTGAAGCCAAGGATGGGGAAGCGTACGCTTCCTGAGGTTGGCTTCATAACAATGCCACGCACTTAATCAAAAACTTAAAGCAATGCAACGTATCAGGTTGAGTCAGACTAGGTTATTGCGAGCCGAATGGTGCGCAAGGAGAATAGATTGTATAATACTGTTTTAATCATCCTGAGCATCCAGGTGATTACCTGGATCCGTCAGGACTCAAATACAGTATCAATCAAGACCTTATAGTTACGCAACAGATTCTCTGAGCGCACTCCTATTAACCAATATTTCAGAATTATGAACAGCAGATTACTAAAGAAGCTTGAGGAAATCAAGAAAGAGTACGAAACGTCAGAAGTTTGCATGGGCGAGATGCTTGATTCTGTAAGCGCAGACGGATTCTCTATCGAGGATGCTCACTGGTTGTATATGCGTGCAATGGAGTGGGCGAACGGAGATAAATTCTATATCCACATCGGAGAAGACAAAGATGTACTGAGTAAGGATGAACTAGAAGAAGCCAATTTGATAGTGCTAGAATAAGCACTATCCCTATTAACCAATACAGTAGAATTATGACATACGACGAGATTATCAATGCAGTTGAGAATGGTGCTAAGTTCACCATCAACTTCCAGAAGAGAACATGTAGGGTGAATGGTAAGATAGTGATGTCCGAGGAAGATAAGCCGAAAGATACACCTTACCTGACACATGCAGTAGTCCTGTTCGCAATAGAGCAGAGATACAAGGCATACAAGCATTCTGTGCCTTCAGAGCGTTCTGAATCCCATCGCCGTTACTATTTTAAGGCTTTGCCAGAGAAAGAGCTCTCAGACGAAGATATGATGTACGGCGAACGACGAGAGGTAGCTAGATGTAAGCTGGAGCTATACATACTGATTCAGCTTCTAAGAGGCAACCTTGCATGGGAGAACAGATGGGGAAGATGGTTCTGGAAGTCCGAGAACGACAAGGACCTGGTTATCCTCAGAGACTGGGTTGAGCCAAACAAGGGTGGGGCGTAGCCTCATCCACTAGAGTTAAATAAATTTTTAGTAACCAATTTAAAATAATTAGAATTATGAAGCAGATTGTAACAATCACTGGTGAGAACTTGAACATCGTAACTAACAATGTAGAGGCTACAGAAGCTACCGGTAAGAAGAACAAGGCACAGATGCGTCTCGAAGCTCTTAAGGCAGCAGGTGTTGATACTAGTAAATATTTCCCTCTCGGTGACGACAAGCTTATCAAAATCGAAAATGGCGAAGCAGTTCCTGTAGACATGGACGATGCGACCATCGATGCGGTAGGCAAGCAGATTGTCGAGGGTGGATACGTAAGCAACTGGAAGCTGTTCCGTCGTTGGGTTATGTCTCAGATGTTCCACATGTTGCGAGACATGGATAAGAACGGACGCACATTCAACGAGGTGTTGCAGCGCAAGGGCTACGAGTATCAGTGGCGCATGTTGGAGAACGAGCTGTATGCTCAGATGAAGATGTGTGACCACAAGGATTACGAGAACACCAAGGCGAGAAATCGCTGGTTCAACGGCTGCGTAGCACACGATATGGCTATTGACTATATTAACAAGCTTCGCAGCTACATTGACGACAAGTGCATCTACACTACCAAGAAAGACAAGTACGGAAACGTGAAGAAGACTTACAAGCATACCTGCAAGGGTAATCCTTATATCCGTCTTCAGAACGAAAACATCTTCGTCGCAGACTTGGATAGAAAGGTCTATACTCCTCTCCGTGACCTTGCCAACAAGATGGGTACTGTACCGACCTACAAGGAGCTCTACGATGCAGTTCGCGAGTTCAACAAGAAGCGCAAGCATCTCGCATGGGACACCAAGCAGGCAGATGCATTCATTCATGCTTACAAGGGGTCTGGTTCCTACTACACGATGAGAAACCTCATCATGTTCCATGGAGCAAGATTCATGAAGAACGGACGAAAGATGTCAGAGGCTAATTCTCTGAAGGAACTTGAGTCTAAAGCCAAGCTCTACGATGAAGAGGGTTGGAAGATGCTCGGTGTACTCAAGCAGCTTATCAAGGACAATGATATCAGCGTCCAGGGCAAGATTCTTGAGTGGAAGAAAGCCAAGAGCGAGAACAAGTAATCATCAGTAAGATGTAAGGTTCGCCGCCTGAAGAATGGTGGCTCGGCAGCTATGTGTTTACAAGAGCTTCTTCAACGAAGGATCTCCTCCAGTGCATTCACTGGAGGTAATCCTTCGAGCTAAAGCTCTCTAGATCGAACTTATAGAGTAAGGCGCCAGCCGGGAGCCATTCTAGCCAAAAGTCGGTTACTGATTCGGTAACCGATTCAATGTCTAACCAAATAAAATAAGGAATTATGAAGAAGATCAAGAAGATAATCTATGTAGACAAGCTTGCTCCTGCTCCTCTTGACAACAAGAATGTCATGCTGGACTGGTGGGAAGAGAACATGTTCGACGACGGAAGCTACGCATTCTCAGGTAATACGTATCTAGGATTCATTGCCGGTGTTCCGGTAATGGCCACAGTCAAGAGCAATGTTGTCGAGCTGAAATGTATCCCGCAGCCCTACAGAAGCACGGACAAGCTTGATGATTTCGGAAATGCAGTCATAAAAAACTTGACTGAAGACGAATGTCACCTAACGACCTACATGGTTCCGGCGTACAAGCAGTACATAGATGACGAGCGTGAGGGAGACGCAAAACTACTAATATCGTTCTCAATCTACGAAGACGAAGCTACGATTTCATTCCACTGGAATGTGCCGAAAGATTAGCCAAACAGGTCAGTCGTTAGCAGCGGCTGACTACTCATATCATAACTAAATTTTGTTTAAATGGTTCAAGCCGGTCTGTCGTGAGACACGCCGGTTTTTTGTTCCCCAAGTTTAACCAATCAAATTAGAATTATGAGTAGAAATTACTGGACATTAGGTAAGGAAGGAATGAAGACTCGTCTGTCAAAGGCACAGGCAGCTTATGAGAACGCAGTAGAGAACGTCAGCGACTTGCATGTCAAGATCAGTGATGGCAACACAAAATTGGGAGCTATCCCATCCGTGTCGCTCATTCCGGTCATGGACTGCGGTAACTGTGCAATCTGTGCGAAGAGCTGCTACGACCTCCGCAACGACTTCATCTATAAAGAGGTTATCAAGACGAGAGCAGTAAACTCTGCAATCTACCACGAGGATCCTGAGCGATACTTCAAGGAGATTGACGGATATCTTGACTACAGATTCCCTCGTGCGTTCCGATTCCATATCGGAGGTGACATCCAGGATAAATGGTATCTTGACAAGATGTGCGAGATTGCTCGCAAGCATAAGGATACCAAGTTCCTGGCGTTCACCAAGATGTTCGATGTGTGTAACGAGTATCTCGATGAGGGCAACGTCATCCCAGAGAACATGCACATCCTCTTTTCGGGGTGGCTTGGTCTCAAGATGGATAACCGCCACGGATTCCCGGAGGCGCATCCTATCTTCGAGAGCGGTACATCAGCACCGGAAGGAACGTTGCTATGTACCGGAAACTGTACAGAGTGCCTGAAGGAAGACAGACTATGTTGGTCTATCGGGAAGGGTCAGGCGATAGGATTCCTTGCACACTAGCCAAAATCCTCGTCGAAATGACGGGGTACTATGTCTAACCAATTAAAATTTTGTGAATTATGGCAACAGCAAGAAGAGGAACAAGAATGCTCAAAGCTTCCGACATTATGAAGAGAAAGGGTATTGTCCAGAAACAGATGGACATGAACAAGTTCAACGAGGTTATAGAGAATTTCTTTATGACCCACGAGCCTAAGGATACGATTCTCCTTACGCCGAAGAGATTCATCGAGATGGATAACCCGCCAGAGGGAGACTTCATCGACTATCTCGATGTCAGCGTGTGGGAGAAGAAGAGTGAGGACCCGGATGACCCTTTCGACTTCATCGACTATCAGTTCATGAAGAAAAACGGGATGCTCCGTCCTATCCTTATGGTGAACGAGCCATTCATCGGCAATGCTGCCGGGTGGCTGAGAGATTTTTGTGGATTCACTGTGAAGAGCAGAACACGAAAGAAGAAGAAGGAATATATCGTGTCTCTGCCGGTGTAAAGCCGAACAAGGCGTGGAACATTATTGTTTCACGCTCCTAGTATTAACCAATTAAAATTAAAGATATGAATGATTTTTTGAAATTAGCAGAGGATTTAGACTGGAGCTATAACGTTAGCGATACACCTAACGAAAGAGGTGAGGTTTGCGTTGAGCTAGAGAAGTATTCACCACAAGACCAGGATTTCATCGCCACAATTTGGTTCGAGAATGACAATAAGTCTGACTTCATGGATAAGTTGTACCAATATTATAGCGACTTCGATCCTGACGAGGAAGCCAGCAAATGGATTGGCGAGGATGGACATGGTGCTAACGGCGCGCCATACAAATTATCGGATATTTTGCAAGATATGGAGGATTGCAAGGATATGCTACTAGATTTATGGCACGAGTATTTTTACGATGAGTACCCAGAAAATCGTCCAAATGAGACCGACGAAGGGAAGCGACTCGCAGGAGAAATCGAGGAGAAATCCGGAAAGCATTACCACTCGTGCTCTCTACAGAATTATCCGAGCGGTAAGTACGGCGTTATCATTGATGGCTACCAGAAGTTTCTATCGGAATGCAAGGAAGAGACATTAGCCTATATGAAAGGCGTGCTTACGGGCCTTGATATCGAAAGAAAAGACTAAGCCAAACAAGCCTGCCGGGAACGGTGGGCATCAAGTTAAACCAATAAATATTAAAGATTATGAGCAGAAGAAAGATTACATCAATAGGTTACATACATGACCTGTTACACTTTGATTGTGGCTACACTGATGATGAAATTGATGAAATTGTCGAAAGTAGCCCTGGTATTTTTAATTCCACAAATTCCGAAATAATGGAGATTGCGAGCAATGTTATTAAAAGATAAAAGTCAATGAATTATGGATAAGGAAGTATTGAAAGACAAGATTGACGAGTTGCGTTCAACAGCAAAGATGGAACTTGCATGCACCATCCGTGAGATTATGAGAGAGCACAATGTGAGCAGAAAGGTGTTCGATTGGCCTGTACGTGCCGGCGACAACAGGGAGGTGAACATCGTAGAAGTAGGCGACAGCGATACAGCAATCCCTATCATTCATAGCCGATGCACTTCTGTAGGGTTTGAGTTCCCGGAAGCAAAAGCTACTGATGACGATATAGCCGTTGACCTTCTTGCAGACATCGCTACTAGTCTGAACGATGAGTTGAACGGCTATATTGGTGTCTATGCAGCAAAGTATAAGATTGCTTACGATGATGGAATTTTCGTTCCTAAGGAGAATCCATACGTATTCCAAGCCGAATCATATAAAGACGCCTTGAATGAGGCTGAAGACTACCAGTGTGCATGGAATGACCATAGAGGTTCCATTATAAAACTCGTTTCAGTCGAGAAACAGACTTCTTCGGAAGGTTAAATTAGCGTTAAAAACGGCAAAGACGATGGTTTATATTATAAACTTTTCGTATCTTTGCCACTAGTAACCAAAATTATAGAATTATGACAGAAGAAATAAGAATCAAGACAAGAGATTGGGAGAGACTTCTGAGCTACACACAGCAGCAGAAGTACAAGACTGCCATCAAGCAGGGTTGGTTCGCCAATTATCACAGCAACGCCTGGAGGCATGACACGTTCTATGGCGCATACATCTGGAAATACCCGAAGCTTATTAAGGTTGTAAGGATGTTCGAAGAGATACTTGGACATAAGCCATTATGGGAAGACATCACCGACGACAATCTGCGCGACCTCTTCGAGAAGATCCAGGAGAACTACGCTCCTAACTCGGCAAGAACCGTATGTGCAACCATCAAGGCTGTGATACGTGAGAACGATGCTACCAGGGAAATTCCTAGTCCTACGTTCGGCAGAATACTTAGAGCGAAGGCTGTACCGGTCCAGTCTGTATATCTCTCTGATGAAGAGATAAACAGAATCATAAAGTACAACCCTCACGGGAAAACAAAAAGATATGTTCAGAGAATGTTCATTATGGAATGTCTCTGTGGCGCACGTTACAGCGACTGCCAGAGAATGACAGAAGAGAACATAGATGATACTGGACACTTCCTCGTCTATGTTACTCAGAAGACAAAGACCGAGGTAAGGGTTCCACTTCACAAGAAGCTCCGTAAGTTTCTCGTATGCGGTACTGGTGACGAGCCTCTTCCGGGTGAGATAGGTGAAAGGACGTTCAATAGAGCACTCCGCGATATCTGTCGTGACTGCGGAATAGATACGAATACAAAGGTGTTCAAAGCTGGAAAGGAAGAGACAGGAAAGAAGTATCGGTTCGTATCATCCCACACCGGCAGACGCTCGTTCGCAACGAATCTCTCAAAGAAGGGAGTGCCTCTTGAGCAGATTGCCGTCATGATGGGACATACCAGTAACGGTATGCCTAATATACAGATGACGCAGCGCTACATTGTCGGTAAGACCGAGATTGACAGCAATACACTGAGATTGTTCGGCGTCTATGAAGAAGACCTCGATAACGGTCTAGATGAGGATTAAGCTAAAACTGGAGGTGGTTAGCAGCCATCTCCTGCCATTGTTTAACCAATTAAAATAATGAATATGGTAGAAGATTATACAGAAGAAGAGTTAAATAAACTCATCAATGAGTGTCGGAAGAAGTACGAAAAGCTAGAAAAAGAGACCGTTATGAAGGCTCTGACTGGCGAGATTGGTACGAACTCCGCAATGGTGGAGGAGTTGGAGATTCTCAACATCCACTATCACGATGAAATGGATGAGTACGATATCACTGCACCTGACCTGAATCCTGACCTTATCGAAAACTTCAAGATGGCAGAGCGTGATGGCAAGAACGTCATCTTCGAGGCACAGGAATATCTTAAGATCCTGGGAATGTGCGAAGAAATGTTCAACCAGAAGCTGTGGGTCAACGAAGATGGCCACATATGCGATGAAGAAGGTAATAGACTTTCCGCCGACAGAGAGCATCGTGTTTTCGAAGTTGTTAAGTGCGGAAAATAAGATATGTCTAGTTTTTCATAGCTAGATTTGTTTAAATGAGTGTCCTCTCTTGCCCGTGAGGGTAGGAGGGGATTTTTTAAAACGGCCCCGATTAGCCAAAAATAGGGAGCTTCGGCTCCTGCAATTAATAACCATTAAGCCCTACGCATCACGGATAAGCGAATAAGTTATGATTAGCAATTTATCACTTTCAAAGTTTTTTGATACACTTATCGAAATAGACGACAATTTGTTGCTATGCAAGCAATCAGACATATACCAAGGTGTATTTGGTAATGATTTGTGTGATTATGACATCCTTATTAAGGGTGATAACGGCTTACTTATGCAGCCTAATGAGCAGGTTAATTATAGCGAGGCTTATTTTGATGATTTGTACGAGAGAGTTCAATCAGGTGACGAGGATAACGACACAATATATATGGATAGTGATTTTGATTTTGACAAAATCGCTGTTCGTAAGTTGTCGGAGATTCCGTCAGACATCAAGCGGTCATTTATTGACGTTGAACATGGTATCAATACAGACGATATATGTGTGACGGACGCTCATATTATCTGTGGAAAAGTGTATGAAGCACCACTCCACACACCGCAGAAATACCCTACACAGGAGTATGAGGATGCGTTCTTATTTGTTGACGAAGAAGACAACAAACGATATATCAAGCGCACATCTCCATTCTTTGCGGACGAGCAGAGAGACGTATTTGAGGATATTACAGAGCAGGAGTTTAAGGAGTTTTGCGAATAAATAACCAATTAAGCCCTCGACATCACGGTTAAGTCATTAGGTATGAGTGAAAAACTAGTAGTAAAGATTCTCACGATTGCCGGACATGTTGCCGCCGTCGTATCAATACTAATTGTACTAGGTAATCTATATACTGCCGTATTCGGTTCAGATTTCAGGGTCGGTGCTGCAATGGAAAGGGTACTTATTGGTATTGCCTCTTTTATATCTTCTGTTGCGCTCGTCGGTTTCGCGTATATCGTAAAACATGTGTGCGAAGTCAAGGATTAATTCATACAACTAGCCGCTTATCACTTAACAGATAGGCGGCTATTTTATTAAGATGACCACCGAAAAAGCAACGAAAATCACACTTTTTTCTTAAACTACGTTAATTGTAAATATTCTGTACTTTAATGAATGTTGCAATTAGCTGTTTTTACTTCGCTTGAAACCTTTAGCTATACCAGTATCTTTAAAATGCTTGTCCTCACTTTTTACTTTAATAAGTCCGGTTTATTGCATAAACGGAACTATTGCACGTAAAAGAAAATCGTAGTATCTTTGCAGTGCTTGTTAGTAGTTGCGCACTAGACAGCGGACATATGAGTATAATTGAGTGATTTTTCACTTCCCTATACGAAACCCTATCCAGAGTTCGGAGCGCAACACGAACAAAGGATAGGGTTTTCACTTTCCCTATTCTTTTTCGAGAGTAAACAAGTAGTCTTGGTGGCTTGTCGGCTAGATACACTCGGCTATACAGACTTTAAACCCACGTCACAAGAGGTGCATGGTGACACCGCAGGAACTGAAGGCAGAAGGCGGGCAGGGCTAGGCGTACCTAGAAAGCTGCTTAGATTAGGTGCTGTACGATTTGGCAACCGATCCGACCGAAGGGGCTCATTATACTGGGTTCATGTAACTTCGAGTGGAATATTCCTACCAAGCTCTCATCGTTTCAATGACTGATGGGGGTAAGGGGGAGAACCACTCTCTCAGAGGTCTATTGCCTGTTTCATATAACCTTTTTTAAAAAAATATTAATATCATAAATTGTAGAGATTATGAAGTATGATACAAGACAGATAGGAATAAAGTCCCCTGACGGCTTGCTCGTAGAGAAATGTAAGATGACACTTGACGAGCTTACCAGCCGTCGATTGGCGTTAGGTAACAAATACAGGGAAGATATGAATGATCTGGCAACCGAGTACGCAGTAAGAAATTCCAAGTTTCGTGTTGGAGATATTGTAAAAGTCGAAATCGGTAGTCCTATATTGGAAAATATACCTTGTGAGATTATAGAGGTGTTTGGTAGCTATAACTCCATGATGGCACAAGGACGCCCGGCAATCATGTATGTTGTCCAAGATTACAATCACGGAGGATGTCACAAGGTTGCGCAAAATCAGATTGTCTGCAAACTTTCATAATGTCAGGAATATGACATTTAGTTAAATACTACAAACATTAGTTCTATGGCAAGAATAACAAGAAACAAAGCTGCCGAGATACTGGGAGTATCAAGACAGACTATCAACAACTACATCAAGGAAGGCATCCTTGGAAGCTACGTAGGCGAACACGGCATCCTGTATGTCAACAGCGAGGATATCGAGAAATATGCTCAGAAATACAAGATGATTGCAGCAAACGAGAAGATGATTGACGAGAAGCTCAAGGAAGTCGAGTATCGCAAGCGCGCAATAAACGTCGAGCTCACTGAACTGAGAGACAGAGCTACCGCAAACGGCAAACTGGCTGCAAACGCTGTAGGCATGCTGTTCGGTGTAATCAACACAATGTCGCATCTTGGTGTATTACCGAATCTTACCTATCGTGAGTCCAGTCTTCTGAAAGACATCATTAACGGAATGACCTATGACGAACTGTCAATCAAGTACGGCGTGTCCGCAACGAGAATCAGGCAGATTGCAGAAAAGACTTGCAACAAACTCACCTATAACGAGAATATTATCATTGCTGAGCTCTCAACGAACAGAACCTTGCAGTACGAAGTTGAGCGCCTGAAGAAGGTAATCAAGTCGCTACAAGTAAGCTTCGACGAATACCGGCGCGCGAAAGGAGACAAGCCTGTCAGTAGCGCAGTTCTTCCTCCGCTGATCCTTTCCAGGGATATAAAAGACTGTGGATTCTCTGTCCGCATTCTGAATGCGCTCAAAGGCTTCGACGTATATACCGTAGGCGACTTGGTTCGTAATCTCCGCGGAAGGTCAGAGCTTATGAAGCTCAGAAATCTCGGCAATAAGAGCGTCTATTCCATCCTTGACTTCGTTGAGGAAAATAATCTTGACTTCAAGGAGAACGGAGAGTCTGAGGAAGACTTCTATATCAGGCTAAATAACAAGTTGTCAAATCTAAAAGATTAAGTATATTTTTTTAAAATTTTAAACATTATGAGTGTAAAAAACATTATTTTGGCATCAGTACTCGCAATAGTAGTACTCGCCGCAGGTTCAGTTATCGGTTGTTATTTCCATTACAACAACCAGGAAATCTCACTTCGCCAGCAGTCAGAGGCTCAGCGTGGCAAGATTGAGGGTGTTCACGACAAGATGTGGAAGGTTCTTCAGCAGAAGGCACAGGTTACGGATGAATACAAGTCCGCATTCGAGTCCATCTATCCGAAACTTATCGAGGGCAGATACTCAAAGGGAGACGGCTCGCTTATGAAGTGGATCAAGGAAAGTAATCCTAACTTCGACGTTTCACTATACAAGGACCTCATGCAGTCTATAGAGATTCAGCGCTCCGAGTTTCAGACATCACAGGAGAGAATGCTCGATATCATCCGTGAGCACGAGACGCTCGTGAAGACATATCCGGCGAAGTGGTTCGTATCTGACACCAAGCCTATCGAATACAAGGTTATCTCCTCATCCAAGACAAAGATGATCATGCAGTTTAGAGAGGATAACGACGTAGACCTGTTCAAGAAATAACGGCTTATGGAAATATTCATATTTCTAATCCCATTCGTGGTTGCTGCTTTCCTGTTGATTTTCTTCAGAAAGCAGACCACCTGGTGGGAATACGCAGTACTCATTGTTCCTTCCATTCTCATAGGCATCCTCATGGAGTTCGTGTTCAAGCAGTCCAATGCTGCTGACACGGAGTATCTCGGAAGCTACGTGACAAGAATCCGTCATTACGATGCCTGGAATGAGTACATACACCGCACGTGTACAAGGACCGTTGGAAGCGGAAAGAATCAACGTACGGAAACATACGATTGTTCGTACGTAGACAATCACCCTGAACGTTGGACTTATTTTGATGCTAGGAACAAGGAAGAATACTTCATGACCGACAACGAGTTCAATGTAGTCAGAAAGATTCTCGGAACCCAAAGCGTGTTCATTGATATGCACAGGGATTACTACACTAAGGATGGCGATGCTCAGGAATGGGCGTGGGATGGCTCCATTGAAAACTCGTACACATTATCTTCCGAGCACGATTATAAGAATAAAGTGAAAGCCTCACGTTCTATTTTTAAGTTTGAGGATATAGATTATCAGCAGGCGCGAAAGCTTGGACTGTTCGAGTATCCGGATATCGTTCTTTATGACCAGAATCCTGTTCTCGGACTGAAGATCCCGAAGAATCAGGAGAAGGCCATGAGGTGGCTGAACGGATACTATGGCGAGCGTAAACAGTTTAGGGTATTCGTCCTATTCTTTACAAACAAGCCGGAAGAAATAGTTGAAAAGCAGCGCTCATACTGGCAGGGCGGCAACAAGAATGAGCTTATCGTGTGCGTCGGTATTGACAAAAACAAGAATGTCAAGTGGTGCAACGCATTTTCATGGTGTGACAGTCCGATTGTTGGTGTCAAGAGTAGAGACTGGTTTATGAGCAATCCTGTAAATCTCGAAAAGTACGCCGAGTATATCGGTCCGATTGTAGAAAAGGAATGGCATAGAAAAAACTTCGAGGATTTTGACTATCTCACAATTGAACTTACCGACGTACAGTACTGGGCAATCATTATTATCTTGCTGATATTCAATATTGTAATGAGCTCCTGGATTGTAACCAATAATTATAAAAACGATTTGTAGCGTATGAAAGAAAGATTAAAAATGATTTTCGACCGCATCGACATCTTTGTCGTGTGCATCATTCTCGGCCTATGTCTGTGTATTGTGGAAGCCTTCATCGGGAACTGGGACGTGTCCGCTGATTGTGCCATCATGGTTTTTCTTGTTTCTGAAGTCTGCTACACCAACCGCTGCAACGAGAAGCTTGAAATAGAGCTGATAGAGGCAAAGGAGAAGCTGAAGGAGGCAAAAGGTAAGGTAATGGAGTTGCAGCATGAGGTGATTGCGGAGCAAGAAAAATACAATCATTGGATTGATGTGAATGGAAAATACTTCAAAATAGTCCAATTATGTAGGGATTTATGGGAGGAAAGATATTGCCTGGAGGAGGCAAAGGTTCTCTTATGCAAGAAAAAGCTGACTACAGGAGGTTTTCTAGAACAAATAAAGACTCACGAGGAAGCGATTGCTGATATAGAAAACAAAATCCGCCAAGCAAACATCGAATACAAGAAATTCCGCAATCAGCATTAATTCTATTGTAGGATTGAAATATTTGTCATAAAACAACTTTCCCCACGTCATTTGCCGATGGCGTGGGGATTTTCATTGTTAACCATTGTTCAGATAGTCGATGACTTTTCGGTTCGCCTCGTCTATCTTCTTATTGTCGAACTGAATATAGAGCGAAGTGGTATCGTTGTCCCACTCGCTATGGCCTAGAGCCTTGCCGATAACTTCCTTCGGAATATCAATGCTCGCAGCTATGGTGGCCCAACTTCTTCTGGCAGTGTACCATACTATATCCTTATGAAGCGGCTTGATTTCTTTCTTGATCAAGGCGCCACGCTTGTTCTTCTTCATCTCGGTAGGTCCGATTCTCTTCAGGTAATCGCCTAGCGTTTTTCTAAAGCTTGATTCTTTCGTTCCGTCATCCAGGATACACAGAAGGTGCTTCTTTCCCTTATACTTCCTGATGATCTCCATAGCTTCCGGCTCAACCTTGATGTCGTAGAGCCTGCCGGTCTTGTTGCGCTTGTACTGGATGCGCCCTTTCTTGATGCAGTCAGCAGGAAGTTCGAGCAGGTCGGATAGGTTGATGCCTATCAGATAGAACCCGAGCATAAACAAGTCACGGTACTTCTCCATGAAAGGCTCTACCGGAAAGTCACGATACTCCCTCATTTCCTCTGCGCTCAGATACAGGTACTGCTGTCGCTCGGCCTTGATGGAGAACTTGCGGAAAGGATATTTGGTTGTAATCTCGTTGTCTATGGCCCAATTGAACACCGTACGTATGTTTCTGAGGTCGATGGCTATTCCACCGCTCATGCGGCCCTTCAGAAGCTCATGCGCCTGGAATCTTTCGAGCCAGTCCCTGTCGATGTTGTCGAAATCCGCATGCTCATCGAAGGATTCAATTCTCTTCTTTGTTCTTAGAAATATCTCCTTGGTGCTGTCCTTGGCCTTGGTCTTGATGAACTCATCGATGTAGTAGAGAATATTCTTCTCTACAGATGCAGCCCTTCCGTTGATGATGGCTTTGATTTCGTCCTTCATCCTTGCTGCCGGAAGATCACTATTCATATAGACATATTCTTCCACGGACGCAAATAGCCTTGCTAGCATGGTCGTCTTGGCTCTTGCGTTCGGAACACTCTTCGGGAATACCATCCCGCTGAACTTGATGGTACTCGTGATGCCGGTATAGACCTGGAATCTCTTTCCCTGATAACTGATGATGAAGAAAACCTTTAGGGACTTTCCTTCAACGTACGTCTTGATGCTATTCATACTTACTCACAGATTTTACTCACAATTTTACTCACAACTCAATTTTACTCACATATTACTCACAAAACTACTCACATTGGCGTACATTATGCACGATTTTGTACCTATTTTGTGGGTGAAAATGATGATTTTTGATTATGTTTTTATAGTGAAAAACGATGTAAGTGGCTGATTATCAATACTTGAGCGAGATACGGGAGTCGAACCCGCCTCACAGGCTTGGGAAGCCCGTGCACTA
>OGZD01000148.1_pt1 | contig 84852 bp, 72 predicted proteins | sample 1576701 | NCBI WGS metagenome assembly OGZD01 (sample SAMEA3541487, study PRJEB24748) | human gut metagenome | biome: human gut; feature: human-associated habitat; material: faeces | place: China | collected 2012
TGGCGACCTACGCGTTACGAATGCGTTGCTCTACCAACTGAGCTATAGCGGCAATGGGTTTTCGATTACGAGGTGCAAAGGTACATCTTTATTTGAATTTGCAAAAAGAATTGCCTGATTTTTTAGAAATATTTCTGTCTGGCATTTTTTCTATATTTGTGTATTTATCGGAGATATTATGGATAAAACCGTATGGTAAAGACGTTTAACTCTATTGGATGATTGGAAAAATACTGTTTGGTATAAGTGGTGTTTGTGGCAAAATACCGGTTGTATTGAAGCCCGGAATTAATTCTTTTTCCAAAACTTCAAAAGGAAATAAATGTATATTATGAAAATAATGTATTACCTTTGTCCCCAATTAAAAACATTACTAGATAACTAAAAGATTAATCAAAGATCTTACTTATGCGTAAATTTATACTATTGTGTTTGTTGGTATTTACGGTATCAAGTGTGGTATTTGCCCAACAAATGACGGATGAACAAGTCATTCTGTACGTGCAAGAGGCTCAGAGTCAGGGGAAGACACAACAGGAGATGTTGGTTGAATTGATGAAGAAAGGAGTCACAAAAGAACAAATCCAGAGAATACAGTCTAAATATTCAGGCAAATCGGACGGAAGCTCTGAGGAAAATGCCAATTTCATGGGAGAAGCGAACTCCCGTTTACGTACGCAGAAAACTTACGAGAACAAAAACAAGAATATCTCTCAGGATGAATCCGGCTTGGATAATCTCGGTTCCCAAAAGCAAAGTATTAAAGGGCTGCGGGCGAAATCGGCCCAGCAACGCAATGGATATGGAACGGGGGTGAATAACAATGGACAGCCGGGTTATGGTTATAATGGTCCTAAAAGCGCGGAAGACGCTTTTACACAACAGATTTTCGGACATAATATTTTCGATAACGAATATCTGACTTTTGAACCCAATATAAATGTGGCAACACCCGACAATTATCGTTTGGGGGCGGGCGATGAAGTTATTATTGATGTTTGGGGAGCTTCCCAGACTACGATTCGCGAAAAAATCTCGCCTGAGGGTACTGTGCAAATCGAAAAGTTAGGACCGGTTTATCTGAGTGGAAAGACCGTAGAGGAAGCCAATGATTATTTGAAACGCGAATTTGCCAAGATATATGCCGGGGTTACGGGAGAAACTCCCAATACGCAAATAAATTTGACGTTAGGCGAAATCCGTTCCATTCAGGTGAATGTTATGGGTGAAGTTGTCGTACCGGGTACTTACACCCTCTCTTCATTCGCATCAGTTTTCCATGCCTTGTATTGGGCTGGTGGAGTAAATAAAATCGGTAGTCTTCGAAGCATAAAAGTTATACGCGACGGAAAGACGGTTGCAGATTTGGACATCTACGATTTTATCATGGAAGGTCGGCTGAAGGATGATATCCGTCTTCAGGACGGTGATGTGATTCTTGTCAATCCTTATCAGACCCTGGTGCAGATATTGGGTAAGGTAAAGCGTCCTATGTATTATGAAATGAAGCCTACGGAAACAATCGGTACGTTGCTGAGATATGCCGGCGGCTTTACAGGCGATGCGTATAAAAAAGCCATCCGTCTTGTACGCAAGAGCGGACGCGAGCATCAGATTTTCAATGTGGACGAAATGGATTATTCGGTATTCCGCCTGGAAGACGGTGATATGCTTACGGTGGATTCCGTTCTCAACCGTTTCGAGAATCGTGTAGAGATTCGCGGTGCTGTTTACCGTGAGGGCTTGTATCAGCTGAGCGGAGAGGTGAATACCGTGAAACAGTTGATAAAGAAAGCGGAAGGTGTACGTGGAGATGCTTTCCTAAATCGTGCCGTAATCAATCGTGAACATGAGGATTTGACGCGCGAGGTTATTTCCATAGATTTGAAAGGCTTGTTGAAAGGTGTGGTTGCGGACATTCCTTTGCAAAAGAATGATATACTTTATATTCCCAGCATTCAGGATCTGAAAGAAGAGCCTACGGTGACTATCCATGGTGAGGTTGCAGATCCGGGTACTTATCTTTATGCCGACAAGATGACCATCGAGGATTTGGTCTTGGAATCGGGTGGCTTGCTTGAAGCGGCTTCTACAACGAAAATAGATGTATCGCGCCGTATTAAATCTCCCAAAAGCACGGACGACAGTAATATTGTAGGCCAGACATTTACCTTTGACCTGAAAGACGGCTTGCTGATAGGAGCGGGGAGCGAGAATTTCTATTTGGAGCCTTTTGATGAAGTGTATGTCCGTAAAAGCCCTGCTTATCGCAAGCAGAAAAATGTGGGGATAATAGGAGAGGCATTATTTACCGGCACTTACGCGTTGTCCAAGAAGAATGAACGTTTGAGCGACCTGGTCGCTAAAGCCGGTGGTGTTACATCCGATGCTTATGTAAGAGGAGCCCGTCTTATCCGTAAAATGTCGGAGGAAGAGCTTCGCAGAAAGGAAGATGCCACCCGCATGGCTATAAAGGTCGGTGCAGATTCAACTACTTTATATGTATATACGGTAGGTATTCATCTGGATGAGGCTTTGAAAAATCCGGGTTCTGATTATGATATGGTGTTGCGCGAGGGGGATGTATTGTTTATTCCTGAATATGTAAGCACAGTGAAAATTAACGGTGCCGTGATGTATCCTAATACCGTACTGTACAAAGAGGGAGAGAACAGCCGTTACTACATCAATCAGGCGGGCGGATATGCTTCGAATGCCAAGAAGCGCAGTGCTTTTGTGGTTTATATGAATGGTACTGTATCCCGCATACGCTCCGGTAGTAAGACGGCAATCGAGCCCGGGTGTGAGATTATCATCCCGACTAAGGATCCGAGTAAGCGTATGAGCGTGGCCGAAATGGTAGGTATGGGTACTTCTATTGCCACTTTAGGCACAATGATTGCTACTTTGGTTAATCTCTTTAAGTGATAAGGACAATGGACGAAAGTAAAATACAAAAGGCTCCGCAAAAACCGGAGGAACAGGAAATAGATTTGATTGAGTTGGCTCAGAAAGTGTGGGCTGATCGTAAAATGCTTTATAAGGTATGCGGTATTGCGGCAGTGATTGGCTTGATTGTAGGATTCAGCATTCCTAAAGAGTATTCTACGGAAGTGACATTGGCTCCCGAAAGTGCAAGTAAAGTGAATGCCGGGAGTATGGGGGCATTGGCTGCTATGGCTGGCATCAACTTAGGGGGGTCTGTCGGAGAAGATGCCCTGTCGCCCGAACTGTATCCCGATATCGTTAAGTCAACTCCTTTTCTGCTGGAGTTGTTTGATGTAAGGGTCAAAGACCAGAAAGGCAAAATAGATACGACCTTATATGCTTATCTGGATAAATACCAGCGTTCGCCATGGATGGGTGCTGTAATGTCTGCGCCATTCAAGGCTTTGGGTTGGACCTTGTCTTTATTCAAGGATAAACCGGAGAAGAAGGAAGGAAAAATCGATCCGTTCCACCTGACATTGGATGAGGCGAAGGTGGCGGATGCTTTGAGTAAGCGTATCTTGGTTACGATTGATAAAAAAACAGGGGTTACAACTTTGGAGGTTACTATGCAGGACCCTTTGATTTCGGCTTCGTTAACTGATACCGTGATGCATTGTTTGCAGAATTATATCACAAATTACCGTACCAATAAAGCTCGTCATGATTTAGCTTTTACAGAAAAGTTATATAAAGAAGCAAAGGCGGATTATGAGAAAGCTCAGAAAAAATATGCTACTTTTGCAGATGCCAACCAGAATGTGGTTCTGTTAAGCTATCGTGCCGAACAGGAACGTTTAAAAAACGAAGTTGAGCTGGCTTATACTGTTTATACCCAGGTTTCCGGACAATTGCAGATGGCAAGAGCCAAAGTGCAGGAGATAACTCCGGTATATACGGTTGTGCAACCGGCTACGGTTCCTTTGCGTGCCGCCAAGCCGAATAAGATTATGATTCTTATAGGTTTTGTATTCTTGGCAGGAGTGGGATGTGTTGGCTGGATATTATTTGTGAAGGATTTATTTAAAGATTGGAGAAAAGCAAACAAAGCAATATGATGGCTAATAATGATATGAGTCGTTGGTGTGTTCTGTATACGGCGCCAAAGTCGGAGCGTAAATTAGTGCAGCGCCTGCATGCAGCAGGATATATGGCATTTTGTCCTATGCAAATCGTATTCAAGAAGTGGAAAGGACAGACCAAAGAAGTGTTTGCACCTCTGTTCCCCGACTGTGTTTTTGTAGAAGAAGCGGCGGGTGTGGAGCTTTTTATTGCTTCGCAGGGTGGTGTATCTTTCTTACTGGACGCTGAGGGTCAGAAACTGTTTGTTTGCGCCGATAAAGCAGAGTTGCCGGCAAGGTTTGTGCGTTTGTTGAAATAGCACGGCATCTTGTTGCTTGCAGAGAAGAAAAACAGACTTCTGTTCTTTGTATGAGGAGGGTGTGGAAAGTTATATGAGTTTGCTCTTTTCAACTGGGGCTTGATTATGAACCAACTTATGCTTATTTTTGAAAATAGAATCTAGATATAAGAAGATACTTACAATCGAATCCTGTTTCTATTTAGGGACATTCAGTATAAATAGAATGAAATTAGCCAACTAATTTATACTTACAGTATTGAGAATTAGTTAACTTTTTTGTATCTTTAGGTATTCCTATGCAAATAAGATTTGATAGCCAAAACGGGGGAGATATCCAAAACTAAGATATGGTTAAGATACAAAATATTTCAGAAATCCACCCTACTTTGGGCTTTACAGAATTTGATATTCAGGAGAAATATCGCAAGAGTTTTCATGAGAGTGAGCTTGGCAGACTTTACTCTGTGTTTCTGTTTGAGCGTATAGCAAAAGAAGTAGGTCTATCGGAACATCGTCTGGGACGCAAGGGCATTTTCAGTCCTTGTGTAAAAATCGGTCTTATGGTCCTGAAAGCCTACACCGGATTCTCCGGCAGACAGTTGGTAGAACATCTTAACGGAAACATACACTATCAGATGTTCTGCGGAGTTATGATAGTTCCATCCAGTCCTGTGACTAACTACAAGATAGTCAGTATTATCCGTAATGAAATAGTATCCCTTCTTGACATTTATTCCCTTCAGAAAGTGCTTGCCTCACACTGGGAACCTTATCTTGAGAACTTTCACGTGTGTGACTGATGCTACATGTTATGAAAGTCACATGCGTTTTTCTACGGACATGAAGCTCCTTTGGGAAAGCCTCGAATGCCTCTCAAGCATATCTGCCGGCATTGCAGTGATTTGGTCATAAGGCGTCCACGTAACAAATATACGGATGTAGCAGCGTCCTATCTGTCTTACTGCAAGAAACGAAAAAGGAAGGCTTCAAAGATAAGGATGCTCAAGCACTGTGTATGCTCAAGTTTCTTGAAAAGCTCATCAGTCAAAAGGATGAGATCCATAGGGAGTGCGGTGCTTTACTCCGATATACCCAGGATTGTCAGAAACAACTTTCCATAGTCAGGAAGGTTCTTGTACAAGAAAAGGAAATGTTTGAATTCAGGAAAGTCAGTGACTGTATTGTTAGTATTGACCGGCATTATATACGTCCTATCGTAAGAGGTAAGGAAACAAAGTCCGCTGAGTTCGGTGCGAAAGTCAACAATATACAGATAGATGGAAGATTTTTCATTGAGCACATCTTGTGCAAGGCATTCAATGAGGGTATACTTTCGGAGCGTCAAGACATGACGCTTTGGAAGAAGTCTGATTTCATTACGACACATCTTCTTATTTTATGCTATTTACTATTAATATATAGTTGCTTTAGCATTCGAACATTCGGCTTCTTGCCAGCATGCAAGCGCCTATAATACCGGCTTTATCTCTTAATTTTGAAAGCATGATAGCTGAATCCTGGTTGACTAAATTCAGAGAGTATTTTCTTATGGCTGTTTTTATAGGTTGGGCTATATAATCATCTGTTAACGATAATGTTCCTCCGATAATTACAAGCTCAGGATTGAATATATTGATTAATCCTGCGATTTGTTTACCTAATTTTTGCCCGATTTCTTCTACAATCTCAATACATAGTAAATCTTCTTTGTTTACGGCGCCTATTATTTCATCCAATGTAAGCGCGTCTCCTTTTATATTAATTCGGTTGGATAGGATGGAGTTTTCTCCGCTGTTTATGCGCTCTAATAAAATGCGGTGCAGAGCTGAACCGGATGCTTCCGTTTCCAAACACCCTTTTTTACCGCAATGGCAGAGTATTTCATTTTCAAATACATTAATATGTCCGAACTCGCCGGAGAATCCTGATTTTCCAGTATATATTTTACCGTCTATAATTATTCCGATACCCAGTCCCCAGCTTATATTTACGAAAATAATGTTCTTCTCTCCTGTTACGCAACCTTGCATGTATTCTCCGTACGTCATAGCTCGGGTGTCGTTGTCTATGCAAGCCGGACGCCCTATTTTTTCGGTTAGTATCTCTGCTAATGGCCGTTCAGAGAAATTAAACATACTGAAGCTGTATCCGGAATCCGGATTGACCCGCCCTGAAATATTGATGCAAATATTCATTATTTTTTCAGTGTTGATGCCGGTCTTTTTAATAAAGTTACTAATGAGTTTGCATAGTTCTTCCAGAGCTTCAGATGTGTTTTCAAACTTATAGGGAATATTCATTTTTAATTCTATCATATCCCCTTTGAAATTGATAAGTCCTATATTGATAGAGAACTTTTTTATATCTACTCCTATAAAATAACCGGATTCAGGATTTAAACCATAAAGACTTGGGTGCCGCCCGCCAGTAGTTTCTAATTTTCCGTAATCATTAATATAACCGTCTTCGCACATTTCATAGATGAACTTGGTTATCGTTGGAACACTTAAATCCAGTTCTTTAGATAAATCAGTGATAGTAGAACTACCATTATATATATAATGAGTGATTATTCTTTTTTTTATGAGAGCATTTTTACTCCCCATTTCTATTTCTTTGAGTAATTCCTGTGCCATATTAATCTTTACTTTTATTAGATTTGACAAATATACTAAATTATTTAGTTAATATATCGTATATATACTTTTAATTATTGCTTAATTGTATTGAATTAATAAATGTATATATAGTTTTTAGGTTGATTCATAAAATTAAAGCTTCTATTTCTTTATTTATATGCGTATTTTATTCATATAAATTAAATAAAATACATTTATTTGGTGTATATAATAAAAATATTTAGTAATTGTTTGTGATATTAATAAAAAGATTATATATTTGTTGCGAATAAAACGAAATAATACTAAGAAAGACCTCAAATGAATATGAAAACAAACAAACAAAATAGTTTTCTGCACAAGAAGTGGATCATCTGTTTTACATTTGCTACACTTTGCTTAGAATTCTATAAATCTGCAGTTTATCTTTTCTTTAGTCTGTCAGGTAAACAAAAAATAGATTTAAAATTGAATTTATTGGCAGTGAGATTCTTCTACAATAGATGTGAGATTGCTTGTATATAATTATATAATTAATAGTCTTTTTAAAATAATAGGTATGAAATCAAATATTAATTTCCCTTATTTAATTTTTCTCTCTGTTGTGGCTGCATTAGGTGGTTTCCTTTTCGGATACGATGCCGCTGTTATTTCCGGTACTGTATCTCAGGTTACCTCTCAATTTCAGTTAGAGGAAATTCAGGTAGGATGGTTTGTTGGCTGTGCTTTAGTAGGGTCTATTGTCGGAGTTTTGTTTGCAGGAAAATTGAGTGATAAATGGGGACGTAAAGTGACTATGTTGGTTGCTGCTATTTTCTTTTCTGTATCAGGTATTGGTTGTGCATTTACTCTGACTTTTGACCAACTGGTTTTTGCACGGATATTGGGAGGGGTGGGGATAGGTATAGTATCTGTCGTTTCTCCTCTTTATATATCCGAGGTCTCCATTGCTCAATATCGGGGTCGGTTGGTTTCTCTGTATCAGTTGGCTGTAACAATTGGTTTTTTAGGTGCTTATTTAGCCAATTATCAATTGTTGCATTTTTCTCAAAGTGGGGTGGTTTTGAGTGCTGATTGGATGAATAAGATTATGGTTAGTGAAGTTTGGCGTGGTATGTTAGGATTTTCAAGTATTCCGTCTATACTATTTTTTATAATTATCTTTTTTATTCCGGAAAGTCCCCGTTGGTTGGTTTTAAAAGGCCGTGACGTTTCAGCCGGAATGATTTTCCGGAAAATATATCTTTCAGAAGCGGAAGCTGGAGAACAATTGTACGAAACCCAATCCGTTGTTCGGTCTGAGGCTAAATCCGATTGGAGATTTTTATTACAACCAGAGATTTTTAAAGCAGTTTTGATAGGTGCAAGTATTGCCATCTTGGGACAGTTTATGGGAGTAAATGCTGTTCTTTATTATGGCCCTTCTATTTTTGAACAAGCAGGTTTGTCTGGTGGAGATGCTTTGTTCAGTCAGGTATTAGTTGGAATTGTAAACGCAGTAACTACGGTAATTGCTGTCTTTATTATAGATAAAATAGGACGTAAGAAACTTGTATATTATGGAGTTTCCGGTATGGTTATTTCTTTATTATTGATAGGTTTTTATTTCCGTTTCTCAACGACTTTTAATTTGCCAAATATATTCTTATTAATCTTTTTCTTATTCTATGTTTTTTGCTGTGCTATTTCTATCTGTGCGGTCATTTTCGTTTTGCTTTCAGAAATGTATCCTACACGTGTCCGTGGAATGGCAATGTCCATCGCTGGATTTGCATTGTGGATAGGTACTTATCTTGTAGGCCAGTTAACCCCCTGGATGCTTCAAAATCTGACTCCTGCAGGAACCTTCTTACTATTTGCAATCATGTGCGTACCTTATATTCTAATTGTATGGAAATTAATTCCGGAGACTACCGGTAAATCTTTGGAAGAGATAGAAAGATATTGGATGAAAAATAATCGACCTTATAATTAAATGATAAATTATGGATTTTAAAGAATTAGCAAAGCTTTATAAAAATGAGCTGTTAGAGAATGTTTTGCCTTTTTGGTTGAATCATTCTCAGGATCTTGAATTTGGAGGTTATTATACATGTTTGAACCGTAATGGTGATGTATTTGATACTGATAAATTCATATGGTTGCAAGGGCGCGAAGTTTGGTTGTTCTCTATGTTATATAATAAAGTGGAGAAGAAACAGGAGTGGTTGGACTGTGCTATTCAAGGCGGTGAGTTTTTGAAGAAGTATGGCCATGACGGCAATTATAATTGGTATTTTTCTTTGGATCGTCAGGGAAATCCATTGGTGGAACCGTATAATATCTTTTCGTATACGTTTGCTACGATGGCTTTCGGGCAGCTTAGTCTGGCGACCGGTAAGCAGGAATATGCTGATATTGCCAAAAAAACTTTTGATATTATTCTTTCTAAAGTAAATAACCCTAAAGGAAAATGGAATAAGTTACATCCTGGTACACGTAATCTAAAGGGTTTTGCTTTACCTATGATTCTTTGTAATCTGGCATTGGAAATAGAACATTTATTAGATGAAAAAATTCTATTGAATACTATTGATACTTGTATTCATGAAGTAATGGAAGTATTTTATCGTCCGGAATTGGGAGGTATTATTGTAGAAAATGTACTTGAAAATGGTGAATTATCTGATTCATTCGAAGGACGTCAAGTTACTCCCGGTCATGATATTGAGGCTATGTGGTTTATTATGGATTTAGGTAGGCGTTTAAATCGTCCGGAATTGATAGAGAAAGCTAAGAATATCACTTTAACTATGGCAGAGTATGGATGGGATAAAGAATATGGTGGTTTGTTCTATTTCATGGACCGTAAAGGATATCCGCTTCAGCAGTTGGAATGGGATCAAAAATTGTGGTGGGTACATATTGAAACATTGATTTCCATGATTAAAGGCTATCAGTTAACTGGTGATAAGAAATGTCTTGAATGGTTTAAGAAAGTGCATGACTATACTTGGAGTCATTTTAAAGATACGGAATATCCGGAGTGGTATGGATATTTGAATCGTCGTGGTGAGGTATTGTTACCTTTGAAAGGCGGTAAATGGAAAGGCTGTTTTCATGTACCAAGAGGGATGTATCAATGCTGGCAAATATTAGAGGATTTGAGTATGAATAATTAATAAAGATAATACCATGAAGAGAAAAATATTTTTGACCTTGTGTTTTATCATGATTGTTGCTTCTACAGTCTATGGTGGAGATAATAGAGTAGGGCTAACTTTAATTCCACCGGGTACCATTACCAATAAGGTTGATTTGGATATTCGTGCAGGTATAGTGAATCAAGGAACAGAACAACAAGACTTTAAAATTTCTATTTACTTGAATAATGTGGAACAGCAGTCTTTACTACACTATTCTACAATAACACTGCCCATAGGAGCATCACATAGTATTAAATATGTATTGAATACTACCGATAAAGTGGGAAATAATCGTATTATCCTGAGAGTAGAAGATGGAAAACAGAGTTATGAAGTTACTAAGAAATTTGAAGTAATAGAGTCTGATATTCGTTCTACCCGTCTTATTGACGGGGCTTGGGCAGGTATCTACCATTGGAGTGAAATAGAAGGAAAACATTGGAACGCTGATATAAAACAGATGACAGATGCCCAATGGCATGAAATGGTGCGGTCTATGCACAATATTGGTATGGATGTCATTGTAATTCAGGAAGTATTTCGTAATCAAGAATATGTGGGACAACATAAAATGAACGTTGACAATTATCCGGGTAAGGCTTTTTATCCGTCAGAACTTTATCCGGATAGGGTACCTATTATGGCGCATGATCCGTTGGAGGCTATTCTTAGTGAGGCTGATAAACTGGGGATGTCGGTTATGATGGGTGTGGGAATGTTTGCATGGTTCGATTTTTCTGCGGAATCTCTTGAATGGCACAAACAAGTGGCCAAAGAATTGTGGAATAAATATGGAAGTCATCCTTCTTTTTATAGTTTTTATATTTCAGAAGAATGTGCTGGAAACCTTTATAATTCGGAGCAGACCTATGAAATGCAGTTAGTGAGAAAAAAGGAAATTTGTGATTTTTTCCGTGAATTCAAAAAGTATATCAAAAAGTTTGCACCAGAAAAACCTATTATGCTTGCAACAAACAGTATGGGAGTATTGGATGGGGCAGATGCATATCCCGCTTTACTGCAGAATCTTGATATTTTATGTCCGTTTGGCTTTGCACGTATGCCCAAAGGAGATTTAACAGGAAAAGAGGCTGCTGATATATTGCAGAATTTCTGTGACGATGCAGGGGCACATTTGTGGTTTGATCTTGAGGCATTTTTATTTAATCCGGACAATTCTCTATATCCGCGTCCCATAGAAGAAATCATTCATGATCTGACATTGCTTGATAATTTTGAAAAGGTACTTTGCTATCAGTATCCGGGGGTATTTAATGACCCTAAGATGTCTCGTAGAATAGGTGAGAAGCGCACTATTAAGTTATATCAGCAATATCAGAAGTATATGAATGATGTGAAGCGGATGCGCAGAAACAATAAATAAAACCTTTTGTATAATTAAATTTTATATTATGAAAATTATTAAAAGAATTTCTATTCTTTGCCTATGTTTGTCGTACATGATATTATCGTCATGTTCAGATGATTACGGAGCTAATCCGTTTGACAATTCACCATTTACGGTATCCAAATTGCCAAAGGTGCTTTCGTTTGAACCCATTGAAGGTAAGGCGGGTACTGAGGTTACTATAGTCGGCGTTAATTTCTCTACTGCTACCGATGTGGCTTTTGATGGTAAAAAAGCTGAAAGTTTCGAGATTATTGATGATACCACTATCAAAGCCATAGTTAGTGAGAAAACTACGACAGGTCCTATATCGGTAACTAATGAGAAAGGTACGCGTGCTTCAAAAGAGAAATTTACGTTCATTAAAGAGGCTGCGGATGATACACCATTGGATGTCAATCTGGCGGAAGGCAAGGGTGTAACGGTATCCATTAATGAGGCGGCTAATTTCCATATAACAAATGGTAAATATGAAAATGCTTGGCAAGTAGTTGACGGAGCAACTCCTGCGGCCGAAGGTTGGTTTATTATAGACCTTGGAGATGTATATACTTTCGATAATATTGTCACAGCTTGGGATATGGGAGCTTATGCTACTGATTATGAACTTTTGGTTTCAGAGGATGGGGAGCAATACACTTCAGTTTCTCACACGACAGATTGGACTACTGCAAATACTGAAGTATCAGGTATTTTTACTGTTGGAAAACAAGATATCACACTTACTTCAGCTGTAAAAGCCCGTTATGTAAAAGGTATTGTAAAAGCATGTAATTCACCGTGGGCGATGACAGTTTGTGAGGTTGAAGTTTATAAGAGAAATGTTACTGGTGGAGAGGATGATACTCCGTATGATGAAAATATTGCTGTAAGTAGAAGTGTAACGGTATCCACTAATGAAGCTGCTAACTTTCATATAACAAATGGCAAATATGAAAATGCTTGGCAGGTAATTGATGCTGGAGCAAGCCCTATGGCTGAGGGTTGGTTTATCGTTGATCTTGGTGATGTAATGAGTTTTAATAATATTATTACTGCTTGGGATATGGGAGCTTATGCTACAGACTATGAACTCCTTATTTCGGAAAATGGTGATAACTATACTACAATTTCACATACAACGGACTGGACTACCAATAATATCGAACCTGTTGGAGTTTTCAATGTAGGTAAACAAGATATTAAACTCGGTAATTTAGTGAGGGCTCGTTATATAAAAGGTATCCTAAAAGGATGTAATTCACCATGGGCGATGACTATTTGTGAGCTTGAAGTTTATAAGCGGAAGGATGGCAGTGGTGATACTCCTACAGTGCCGGAGGATACAACTCCGATGAATACAAACCTGGCTTTGAATAAACCTATTACAGTTTCTTCTACGCTTTATCCGGTTCCGCAAGAAGCAGTAGATGGCAATACTACTATTTCTAAGTGGGCTACTAATGATGTTAACACAGCGGAACATTCTCTGGTAATAGATTTAGAACAAGAATATACCATCAATAATATTGATATTTATTGGGGGTATAATAATCACAGTATCAAAACAAAAGTCTTAGTTTCTTCTGATGGAATTAATTATACAGAATGTGCTTCAGAAAATTATAACCCGACAGCTCAGGCTGGAGAAGTAGTTATACATAATATAGCATTCAATAGTATAAAAACTCGTTATGTGAAAGCTGTTTTTACAGCATATATGAAAGAATGGGGACTTTGGTGCTATGAATTTGAGGTTTATAAACGATAATATTTATTACTGATAATATGAAAAAAGCATATATAATGGTCGTGATGTTTGCGACTCTTTCTTTAAGTACATTTTCAGCTTGTGGTGATACGAGTACTGCACCGCCACCCACTGTTTTAAATCCTGATGAAGATAATTCTGATGGTTCGGATGGGGGAGAAGGGGATGAAACGAGTGAAATGACTCGTATTTATGACGTAGTGAAAAAAAATCAGCTTGCTTATATTCGTTCTTTGCAAATATCCAGTGGTGCGATTAAAGATAATGAGCAATCTAATAGTCGGATTTGCCCTTATTTTTCCAACTTTGCTGTTATGGCATTGTTGAAAAATCCGGTAATGGAGAATGTGGAAGTGGTGAAGAAATACATTACTTGGTATTTGAATAAACTTAATAGAACTAATATCAATCCTCATACAGGACAACCGGAAATAATAGGCTCTGTTTATGATTATTATGGCGATACAGAAACAACCCATGGCACATATGATTCGGTAGATTCTTATGCTGCTACTTTTTTAGAGATTGTAATGGAATTGGCAAAGTTATCAGAGGAGAATAAAAACTGGTTGCAAGAGAAAAAAGATGATATTTCCTTGGTAGCAAGTGCTATGATAAATACTATAGATACTGAATCTTTTTCTATCCCGACGGATTTTACCTCGGATGATAATGACTATCTAAGCATAGCTAAACTTGATTATCCAGTAAAATATTTAATGGATAATTGTGAAGTAAATATGGGACTTAAAGCTGCTTTATGGCTGAAAGATAATGGGTTAATAGATAATGCGGTAGATTTTTCAACTTTTCTTGCTCAGAATACAGCGTCTGTAAAGGCGTTGTATAATGGTACTGTTTTCCGTTGGAATAAAGGAGCTAACGGAACAGGAACCCCTGATTTAAGTAAGTTCTATGCTGATGCTGTATGCCAACTGTATCCTGGTTTGTTCCAAGTTATTGAACCGGATAGTGAGATTGCCAATAAGGTATATACACAATTCAATAGAAATTTTGGAAGTTGGGCGAGTGGAACGACTTATGATGATTACCCGTGGACTATTATAGCCTATGCTGCAGCTACTATTAATGATGTAACAAGAGTAGAAACTTACGTTAAACATATTTATTCTTATAACTCTAAAGGGCAGCAGAAAGATAGGTGGTATAGTGCAGAAGCTGGTAGCCTGCTTTTGGCTATAGATAGAATACAAAATCCGATAGTGGATAGTAAATATTCACATATCAACTAATATTTAATATAATGATACTACATATGAAAAATTTGAGACAAAATAAAGGTGAGAGTTTGATCATGACCTTGTGTTTTGTTCTGTTATTACTCGTCCCGTCTGTAATATCAGCACAAAATTCAAACATTACCGGTAGGGTGGTGGATACTCAAGGTGAACCGATTATTGGTGCTACAGTTATGCAGGAAGGAACAACAAACGGTGTGATAACCAATGTTGATGGGGAATTTATTTTTTCTTCTTCTGAAAATGTCACATTGATTATAAGTATGATAGGTTATCAAACTGTGACTTTGAAAGCTACCCAAGGACAACGTTTAAATGTAATAATGAAAGAAATGTCCTATGAATTGGATGGAGTAGTTGTGATAGGTTACGGTTCGGTAGCTAAAAAGGATTTGACAGGTGCCGTAGGAGTAGTTAGCGGAAAAGATTTAAAAGATATGCCGGTAAGTAATATTAATAATGTACTTCAGGGTAAAGTTCCTGGTATGACAGTTAGTTCCAGTAGTGGTACGCCGGGGGCTGGAAGTGTTGCTCATATTCGTGGTATTGGTTCTATTACAGGGTCTACCACTCCGCTCTATATTGTGGATGGACTTCCGCAGGATGGTATTGATTATTTAAATCCGAATGATATTGAATCCATTGCAGTTCATAAGGATGCATCTGTGGCAGCAATCTATGGTTCTCGCGGTTCAAACGGTATTATCATCGTTACTACAAAGTCCGGTAGTCTTGAGAAGAAGACAGAGGTGGCCTATGATGGATATGTAGGTTGGCAGTCTCCTTGGAAACGTCCCTATATGCTTAATGCTGCCGATTATATTACTTATAAAAATATGGCTGCCGATAATGCAGGAGTAGACCGTCTTCCGGCTTTTTCTACTCAGGAAAATATTGATGCTGTACTGAACTTTGTGAATAAAAATTCCGGTCCAAACGGAACAGACTGGTGGAAACATATCACTAATGATGCTGCCTTTATGCACAATCATAATATCAGTATCAGTGGTGGAGGTAAAAATGTAGGAATTCTTTCCAGTTTGTCCTATACTGACCAAGATGGTATTGTGAAGGGTTCCAGTTATGAACGCATTTCATGGCGAAACAATTTTGACATGAAAATATCGAATCGTATTTCTTTGACGGCAAATGTGGGAATCATTGATGAAAAACGCCAATTGGTTGATGAAAGCGGTATGGCTACCGGTACTGTTTATACAGCTATGGGGGGGGATCCTATTACTCCTGTATTTCGTAATAATTTGGTCGATGTTCCTGATTTCCTAGGTGATATTTACAATGGTTATGAGCCCAACAATCTTTATTCTCAATATGCAGGGTTCTTGTTCTCGAACAAACGTAACCCGGTAGGACAGATTGAAAGAATGCGCCAGAGCACTTATGAAACTCTTTTTGTAAAAGCAGGTGCGAATTTGGAAGTGAGACTTTTTAATTTCTTAAAGTTTAATTCTCGTTTTGGGATGGATCTTGCCCGTTCAACAACGGAGGGACTACAACCTAAGTATTTCTTGAATGCTTTTGACAAAGCTGATGAAAATACTGTAATAGCAAATAATTCCAGAAATAATTATTTTGTATGGGAACAGACATTGACCTATGATCAGACTTTCGGAAAATTCAAAGTAGGAGCTTTGTTAGGTACTTCTGCCGAGAAGACGTATGTATCAATTGTAAATGCTTCCATACAGGGAATTATTAATAACGATAAGGATATGGCTATTCTGAATGCCGGAACTATCAATCCTTCAGTGTCGGGGTATCCTTATGATAATTCAATGCTGTCATTCTTCGGTCGTGCCAGTTTGGATTATGATAGTAAATATTTATTGGCGGTAAATTTACGCCGCGACGGTTCTTCAAAGTTTGCTGATGGCCATAAGTGGGGTACTTTCCCGTCTGTGTCGGCTGCATGGCGCTTTTCCAGCGAAGCATTTATGAAGACTGCACATAGCTGGCTGGATGATGCTAAATTACGCGTCAGTTATGGTTTAATCGGTAATCAAAATGTTCCCGGCGGACTTAATTATTCTCAATATGGAAGTTCAATATACGATTACTATTGCTTCGGTTCTCCAACTACTCCTTCTATCGGTTCCGGAGTGATTACGGTGGGAAATCCAGTAATGGAATGGGAAACTTCCAAACAATTTGACTTAGGACTTGATTTGCTCCTTTTCAATAATAGTCTTGAAATTGTGGCTGATTATTTTCGTAAAGACATTGATAATATGTTGATGCAGGAACCGTTGCCCACAACATTAGGTTTCCCAATGTTTCCTTATTCTAATGTCGGTTCGATGCGCAATACCGGTTGGGAGTTTGGTATAACTTATCGTAAGGCTTGGAGTGATTTTAACTTTACTGCTTCTGCTAATATTTCTACATATAAGAATGAAGTCACTTCATTGGGTAATGGCGATGCAATCTATGGGCATGCATTTGATAATGTAACAGTATTGACCAAGACAGAGGTCGGACAGCCGGTAGGTTATTTTTATGGATATGCTACTAATGGTATTTTCCAGAATGAGGAGCAAGTGGAAGGTAGTGCGCAAAGAGAATCGGCCAAACCGGGAGATATTCGATTCAAAGACCTTAATAGTGATGATGTATTAGATGAACAAGATCGTACTAAGATTGGTGACCCTTGGCCGGATTTTGTGTATGGTTTATCCTTGGGCGCTACTTGGAAAGGATTTGATTTTAACGTATTCTTTCAAGGGTCACAAGGAAATGATGTTCTGAATATGACTCTCCGTGATTTTGAATCGGGAACCGGTACGATGAATGCCCGTGAAGGTTTTCTGAATCGTGCATGGAATGGTGAAGGTTCTACGGATAAATACCATAGAATATCTGCCGAACAGGGACAGAATAGCGAAATCTCTGATTATTTTGTAGAAGATGGTTCTTATCTCAGACTGAAGAATTTGCAATTAGGTTATAATTTTTGTGAACGTTTATTGAAGATTAAAGGTATTAGCTACTTACGTCTTTATGTAAGTGCTCAAAATCTATTTACTCTTACCAAGTATTCAGGTCTTGACCCTGAAATTGGTTCCAGTAATGCTACTCTTAATGGTATAGATCAAGGGTTCTATCCCCAAGCGAGAACATGGACTGTTGGTTTAAATATTAAATTCTGATATAAAATGAAAAAGATAAAATTATTGATAGCATCTTTGGCAGCAATCTCATTCTGCTCTTGTTCCGATTTCTTGGATAGTACTCCTAAGGGGACTATGACCGAAGATAAGTTTTTCCTATCTCCTGATGCCGGGTATAGTACAGTTGTTAAATGTTATGATATGCTTGGGGATGCAATAGGTTATGAGATACCCCGTATGATGTTGTATAACATTGCTACTGACGATTCGGAAAAAGGTGGTTCGGATGCCAGTGACCGGCCTAGTGCTGCTGATTTAAGTTTCGGTCGTCCATTAGCTTCTAATGCGGATTTGGCTGCACTTTGGGAAGGCATGTATAAAGCTATTGCAAGATGTAATCTTTGTTTGGAAAATATCCCCAATAAACCTTTGGTAGATGCCGATGGTTATCCGATTGCGGCAGACGTGAAAGCCAGATATATAGGAGAGGTGAAATTTTTGCGCGCATTTTATTATTTCGAGCTCTGCAAAATTTTTGGCGGTGTACCTTTGGTAGAGCGTTCATTAACAGTAAATGACAGTAAAAGCTTGCAAAGAGCTACTGAGGCTGAGACTGCAGAATTTATTATGAACGATTTGGCCGATGCAGCATTGGAAGAGAATCTTCCTAGTCGGGTTTCATTGCCGGAGTCGGAAATCGGACGTGTCACCAGGGAAGCCGTATGGGCAATGCAAGCACGGGTATATATGTATTTTGCCAAGGATGATGCTTCTTATTATGAAGATGCACGTGATGCTGCAAAAAAGGTTGTGGAATCAGGTTGTGAATTAGCTCCCAATTTCCAGTCACTTTTTCTGGAAGGGAATTATTTACTGAGTGAATCTATCTTACCGAATATACAAGGAGATGATCCTACCAATAATGTTTACGGTTCTTTTGTACCTGTATATTCTAATCCGAGAGGTTCTGTTGGTGCATATGGTTTTGATCAGCCTACTCAGAATTTGGTTGATGAATTTGAAGAAGGGGATCCCCGTTTGTTGTTTACTATTGTGCAGCCTGGTGATAAATTCCCCGGTACGGTGAAAGATGAAGTTTTGGATTTCTCCACTTACCCTAATACAGGTTATCATAGCCGTAAAGCTTTTTTGGTAGCTTCAAGAAGGGGACTAGGGTTTGGTGATGATGCCTGGACATTCAATATCATTCGTTATGCCGATGTTTTGCTGATGTATGCAGAGGCTTTAATTCAAACTAATGGTGATAAACAGACTATAGTAAAATGTATCAACGCAGTTCGTCAACGCGCTAATGATTCGCGTGGAGAAGATGCTGAAGCCGTTTCTCGAGTATTGACTATTCCTGATAAAGACTTGAAAATGGTAACTGTAAATGATGATTTATTGGAAGCTGTCAAGCATGAACGCAGGGTAGAGTTGGCAATGGAATATAACCGTTTGTATGATCTTAAACGCTGGAATTGTTACATTGAGACGATGAACGCATTTGCCAATTATCCTTATGCAAAGGGGCGCGGCGCGGCATTTAAAAAAGGAGTTAATGAATTGTTTCCTATTCCGCAGTCAGAAATTGACCGCTCTGGTGGTTCTATTAAGCAGAATCCCGGATATTAAGAAAATGGGTATTATTAATTAAAATAAGACGGGATAGTTGTATATTTGTAAACTATCCCGTCTTATTATTTTTAATGAGAGTATAATATTATTTTAAAAATAAAGCATATAGTGGGCATAATGAGTATTTTAATAATGATTGAATGATGGTTAGTATAGATATGAAGAAAATAGTTTGCATACAAATATTGTTATGGATGTCATGCCTGATAAATGTATCAGCGCAAGATTCTTACAAAGAATATGAGCAAAAGGTGTATGTGTCTTCCCAGGGCGATTCTTTGCAATATTGTTTGTTGCGTCCGGAAGTGGAGAAGCCGGGTGAAAAATATCCATTGGTACTATTCTTGCATGGTGCAGGTGAACGAGGTAATGATAATCGGAAGCAGTTAAAGCATGGGGGGCAAATGTGGCTTAATCCTGTCAATCGAAAAAAGTATCCGGCTTTTATTTTGTTACCTCAATGTCCTGCAGAAAATTATTGGGGGTATGAAATGCGTCCGAATTCTTTAGAACCTTTTGGGATGCCTGATAATCCGGAACTCACCACTACTATACGTACGTTGAAAAGTTTGCTTGACACTTTTCTTGATATGCCACAGGTAGATAAACTTCGTGTTTATATAATGGGGCTTTCTATGGGTGGAATGGCAACCTATGATATGGTTATTCGTTATCCTGAAATCTTTGCTGCTGCAGTTCCTATTTGCGGCACGGTAAATCCTGTTCGCATTGGAAAAGAACTAAGAGAAATTAAGTTCCGTATTTTTCATGGTGATACAGACTCTGTTGTAACACCTGAAGGTTCCCGGGAAGCTTATAAAGCATTGAAGGCTATTGATGCCAGCGTTGAATATATCGAGTTCGTAGGATGTGATCATAACAGTTGGAATCCTGCCTTTAATTATCCTGATTTTATGAACTGGTTGTTTAATCAAAAGAAAGAGAAATAATTCTCTTTCTTTTGATATGCATTGTCTGTTTTTTATACCCAGAAGTATAATCTTTAGTCAAACAAACTCTTGAACTTCTTAAAAATCTTCTCCTTAATAGAAGTATTCGGCTTGAAATTATCCGAACCTTCCATTTCTTCCAAGACTTTTTTCTCCTCTTTATTCAGAGTTTCAGGTACATATACACTGACATTCACCAGTAAATCCCCGGTACCGTATCCGTTTACATTAGGCAAACCCTTGCCGCGTAAGCGGAGAACCTTTCCCGGTTGTGTACCCGATTCGATTTTCACCTTCACCTTACCGTCGATGGTGGGTATTTCTACCGCACCGCCCAATGCCGCTGTCGGGAAGCTGAGCAACAGGTTATAAATCAAGTCGTTTTCGTCACGAATCAGTTCCTTATCCTGTTCTTCCTCTACAAGAATCAGCAAGTCGCCCGGTACGCCGTTGTGCTTGCCGGCATTACCTTTGCCGCCCATGGAGAGCTGCATGCCTTCGGCTACGCCTTTCGGGATGTTTACGGTAACAACTTCTTCACCGTAGACGATTCCTTCACCGGCACATTCCTTACATTTATTCTTGATAACTTTACCTTCGCCGCCACAGGTAGGACAGGTGGTGCGTGTCTGCATCGTTCCGAGAATGGTCTGCTGGTTGCGGATTACCGTACCGCTACCTTTACAGGTAGGACAGGTTTCCGCGCCGCCGTCTCCCTCTGCACCGGTTCCGTGACAGTGGCTGCAGGGTACATACTTTTTCAGTTTGAATTTCTTCTCTACTCCGGTAGAAATCTCCTTGAGGTTCAGCTTCACCTTAACGCGTAAGTCCGAGCCGCGATAACGGCGTTGCTGTTGCGCGCCACCGCCGCCGAATCCGCTGAAACCACTGAAACCGCCACCAAAGCCACCGCTGTGTCCGCCGAATATATCGCCGAACATGGAGAATATGTCGTCCATGGACATACCGCCGCTGAAACCGCCGAACGGTCCGCCGTTACCGGCGGCACCACCCATTCCGGCATGGCCGAATTGGTCGTAACGGGCACGCTTGTCCGGATTGCTTAATACATCGTATGCTTCCGCCGCTTCCTTAAACTTCTCCTCGGCTACCTTGTCGCCAGGGTTTTTGTCGGGGTGATATTGGATGGCTTTCTTGCGATAGGCTTTCTTTATCTCTTCTACCGATGCTGTTTTTTCGACTTCCAGTACTTCGTAATAATCTCTTTTTTCCATATAACTGTGTATGTTATTCTCCAACCACTACTTTGGCATGGCGGATTACTTTGTCGTTTAGCGTGTAACCGGTTTGTACGCAGTCCAGAATTTTACCTTTCAAAGCTTCGTCAGGAGCCGGGATTACGGCAATGGCTTCGTGGTAGTCTGTGTCAAGCGGCTGTTCTTTGGTTTCGATTACTTTGACACCGTTCTGACCCAATACTGTCATAAACTTGTTGTAGATAAGCTCCACACCTTCTTTTACGGCAGCTACGTCGGTGGCAGTTTCCATGTTTTTCAGGGCGCGTTCAAAGTCATCTACGATAGGAAGGATGCTACTGATGCTCTTTTCTCCGCCGTTCAGGATGAGTTCGGCCTTTTCTTTCATCGTACGTTTACGATAGTTGTCGAACTCGGCAGAGAGACGCAGGTACTTGTCTTTCTGGTCTTCAATCTCAGCGTTGGCCTTTTCCAGTTCCTGAGCGAGTTTTTCTTCCTCTGTCAGGGCAACTTCTTCTTCTTTCTCTGTTGTTTCTTCACAAGTTTCGTCTTGAGCGTCTTGTGCTTTTAACTCTTCTTCGTTGATGTTTTCTTTTTCTTTAGAGTCCATATTGTTATGCTTGTTATTCTTGTAAAATGATTTTGCTTTCATTGTTGTTAAGGGTTTAAGTTAATATGATACGGTTTTAATAGCAAAAACTTTGCCAAATTGACGGCTTTTGCCAAAAACGCTGCAAAGGTAATATTTTTATGTCAGATTGACAGCGTAATGTGCTATAAATAGAGCGCTAACCTTGTGCGGACAGTAAGTTAACTCGATAGGTTGCAGTCAGTTACCTTTGTTGTATGTATCGGGTTAACTTCATATCATGCAATAAGTTAACTCGTTGTAAGCTGTTTTACCGTATTATTTCGTATCTTTGTACCCGCAATTTGCAGAGTTATAGGTATTAAATAGTAAGTAGTACATAATAAAACAGTAAATATAAAGATGATTACAGTCTCGAACGTATCGGTTCAATTTGGTAAAAGAGTGTTGTTTAATGATGTAAACCTGAAGTTTACAAGTGGTAATTGTTATGGTATAATCGGTGCCAACGGTGCCGGAAAGTCTACTTTCCTGCGTACTATTTCGGGCGATTTGGACCCGACAACGGGGTCTATCATGCTGGGACCGGGCGAGCGCCTGTCCGTATTGAGCCAGGACCACTTCAAGTGGGATGCTTATACGGTGATGGATACCGTGATGATGGGGCACACCGTGCTGTGGGACATTATGAAACAGCGCGAAGAACTCTATGCCAAAGAGGACTTCACGGACGAAGACGGTCTGAAGGTATCCGAACTGGAAGAGAAATTCGCCGAACTCGACGGTTGGAATGCGGAAAGCGATGCTGCCGCCTTATTGAGCGGACTGGGTATCAAGGAAGACAAGCATTATGTGCTGATGGGTGAGCTGAACAACAAGGAAAAAGTACGTGTCATGCTGGCGCAGGCTTTGTATGGCAATCCGGATAACCTGCTGCTGGACGAGCCTACCAATGACTTGGACATGGAAACCGTAACCTGGCTGGAGGACTATCTTGCCAATTTTGAACATACCGTTCTGGTAGTGAGCCACGACCGTCACTTCCTCGACTCCGTTTGTACGCATACCGTGGACATCGACTACGGAAAGATTAACCTCTTTGCCGGAAACTACAGCTTCTGGTACGAGTCCAGCCAGCTTGCTCTCCGTCAGCAGCAGAACCAGAAGGCTAAAGCCGAGGAGAAGAAGAAAGAACTGGAAGAGTTTATCCGCCGTTTCAGCGCCAATGTGGCGAAGAGCAAGCAGACTACCAGCCGTAAGAAGATGCTGGAGAAGCTGAATGTGGAAGAAATCAAACCGTCGTCACGTAAATATCCGGGCATCATCTTCACTCCCGAACGCGAACCGGGCAATCAGATTCTTGAAGTAGCCGGACTGACGAAAACGCTGGAAGACGGTACGGTGCTGTTCCGTGATGTGAACTTCAATGTGGAGAAAGGGGATAAAATCGTGTTCCTTTCACACGATCCGCGTGCCATGACCGCTTTGTTCGAGATTATCAACGGAAATATGAAGCCGGATGCGGGAACTTTCAACTGGGGTGTTACGATTACCACCGCTTATCTGCCGTTGGACAACACCGCTTTCTTTAATACGGATTTGAATCTGGTTGACTGGTTGAGCCAGTTTGGCGAGGGCAATGAGGTATATATGAAGAGTTTCCTCGGCCGTATGCTTTTCTCCGGCGAAGAGGTGCTGAAGAAAGCAAGTGTACTGTCGGGTGGCGAGAAGATGCGTTGCATGATTGCGCGCATGCAGTTGCGTAATGCCAACTGTCTCATTCTGGATACGCCGACCAACCACCTTGACTTGGAATCCATTCAGGCATTCAACAATAACCTGAAGACCTATAAGGGAAACATCCTGTTCTCGTCTCACGACCACGAGTTCATCCAGACAGTGGCAAACCGTATCATCGAGCTGACCCCGAACGGCATCATCGACAAGATGATGGAGTATGATGAATACATCACTTCCGACCACATCAAGGAACTGAGAACAAAAATGTACAATAAATAGGGGTTAGTGGTTAGCGATTAGTGATTAATGGTGTGTCAAAACAAAAAGGTGATTATGGTAATATTATCTTATTTGTTGGTTTTTTAGGCACGGATTGACGGATTTACTTTATTTTGGGGTAATATTATCAAAACAGTTGGTATATTACCCCTTATTCTTTTTCCGTGAAATCCGTAAAATCCATGAAATGCGTATAGTCCGTGTAATCCATGCCTAAAAGAAATTATCAAACCACATCCCACTCTCATCACCAACCCTTAACCCCTAATCGTTAATCGCTAATCGTTAACCCCTAATCGCTAATCACTAATCGTTAATCGCTAATTTTAAAATCACTCCTGTTCCCACTACCATCAGTACCGTACAGAGTACGGAGCCTTCAAAGCCGAAAGCGCCGCCGTTTATCAGATTGGCTTCGGGCAGCCGAAGGGCCAGCAAGCCGTTACAGAATTTATTTCCACTGACCTCATAGCCTAATACCGGGCCTTGTATCCAGTTCCAGAACCAGTGTAGAGCTATCGGGAAGCAGAGGTTGCGTGTGTATATATAGGATGAACCTAAAAGGATGCCTGCCAGGAGTATGTTGATAAAAGACAGAAAGTCGAAGTTCGGATTGCCTATATGAATCAAGGAGAACAGGGCGGCGGAGAGGAACAAGGCACAAAACTTATTCACCCCGCTTTGCAGCAGGCGTTCCAATACAAATCCCCGTAATGCCAGTTCCTCTGTCACGGCTACCAGCAGGAAGAATACAAGGCTGATCAGTAAGGAAGAGGGATTGAATGCCACTCCTGCAATCTCTACCGCACCTGCCCACAAGGATATGCCGAACCCTACCGCATAAAGGACGGTTGCCAGCAGTATTCCCGACAGCCAGTCCTTCCAACGCATCGTTAAAGAGCGTCCGAGTCCTTCCAGTGAAAAGCCGCGTAAATGCCATACTATCCATGCGGAAAGGAATACGCCTGCCAGCATCAGCGTCTCGCTCAATATGAAATAGGACATCGTATCGGCCTCTTCCTTTCCTAACTTCAGCAATACGGTTGCGAAAGGGACGCTTATTATTGTAATGATGATGACGGCAAGCGCGGCGAATGAAACAATGTCGATTGCCGCTTTTCCAAAACGTTTGGCTTTGGATTCATTTCCGATGGTTTCCATGAAAAAAATAAGTTCGGTTAATTAATATCCGACAAAAATAGCAATAAAAAGAGAAATCATTATTCACGGTTGGCGCTTTCTTCTTATATTTGAAAATTAAATCAATCTGACACAAAACATGAACCTGAAAAAGATACTTTTAGTAGCCGGACTGGGCATTATGATATCGAACGTCTCCGCCCAGACTTCCAGGAGATATACTGTTGCCAAACCCGGTACTTTGGTGGAAATGCTCACCGAAGAAGAAGCGAACGAGATTACCCACCTTGTCCTGCAAGGCAAGCTGAACGCAGTGGATTTCCGCCACCTGCGCGATGAATTCAAGAAACTGCAAATACTGGACATCTCCAATGCATCCATCAGCATGTACGCCGGAAAGAACGGTACGCATCCCGACCGCTTTTACATCTATTCCGCCAATTGCATCCCGTCCTATGCTTTCTGCAAGCAGCTTGGCGACAGCACTTTTGCCGGAAAAACATCCTTGACGGAGGTAATCCTTTCCGACAAGACCAAGAACATCGAAGACGGCGCATTCAAGGGATGCACCAATCTGAAGATTTGCCGCATACGCAAGAAAACTCCCCCCAACCTGTTGCCCGAAGCTCTGGCGGACAGTGTAACGGCGATATTCGTCCCTCAGGGCAGCAGCGATTCCTATCGTCGCGGCAAGCGGTGGGAGACATTCGCTTTCATAGAGGGCGAACCGGTAGGAGCTTTGGTGCAGATAGCCACCATGGGCAGCCTTGCCAGCGAACTGCTTCGTGCGGGCATACAGCCCAAAGATGTGAACTTCCTTACGGTAGAGGGCAAGATGGACGAGGCGGACTTTACGTTGATACGCAACTACATGCCCAATCTGGTGAGCGTGGATTTGTCCAAGTGCAATGCCACAACTATCCCCGAATACACGTTTACCCAAAAGAAATACCTGCTCAATATCAAACTGCCCCATGGCTTGAAGAGCGTCGGCCAGCGTGCGTTCAGCGGATGCGGACGGTTGTGCGGCACCTTGGAACTTCCTTCCGGCGTAACTGCCATAGAGTACGGTGCATTCATGGGATGCGACAATCTTCGTCATGTCCTTGCCACCGGCGATAAGATTACAACTTTGGGCGATAACCTTTTCGGCAATGACAAGGACAAGCTGATATATAGGGATTAGGGGTTAGTGATTAGGGATTAGTGCCTTGCGGTGTGAGTGCGCAGCCTGCTAATCACTAATCGCTAATCCCTAATCACTAACCCCTAATCGCTAACCGCTAACCCCTAACCCCTAATCGCTAACCGCTAACCCCAATCATCGTCAGTTGTATACGTTTCCGTTCGGTATCTACACTGAGCACCTTTACGCGTACCTGCTGATGGATGGATACAATCTCATTAGGGTTTGATACATACTTCTGCGCAAGCTGGGAGAGGTGTATCAAGCCGTTTTCCTTGATACCTATATCGACGAAAGCGCCGAAGTTGGTGATATTCCCCACGATGCCCGGCAGTTCCATGCCTATGCGCAAATCATCGATTGTACGCACGTTCTTATCGAATTCGAACACTTTGATAGGCCCGCGCGGGTCACGCCCCGGCTTCTCCAGTTCTTGCAGGATATCCTTCAAGGTCGGCATTCCGACGGTGGGAGAGAGGTAGCGTTCCGGCTGTATCTTCCGGCGCAGTTCCTTGTCGGCAATCAGTTCGGCCACGCTGCATCCCAGGTCCTTTGCCATCTGCTCCACGATGTGGTAACTTTCGGGATGCACCGCCGTGTTATCCAGCGGATTCCCGGCATCCGGTATGCGCAGGAAGCCGGCACACTGCTCAAAAGCCTTTGCGCCCATGCGCGGAACTTTCATCAGCTCCTTGCGCGATGTAAATGCTCCGTTCTCGGCGCGGTAGTTCACGATGTTCTGCGCCAGTTGAGGGCCAAGTCCCGATATATACGTCAGCAGATGGCTGCTTGCCGTATTCAGGTTTACGCCGACCAGGTTTACACAGTTCTCCACAGTCTGGTCGAGGGATTTCTTCAGCTTGCTTTGGTCTACGTCGTGCTGGTATTGCCCCACACCGATGGACTTCGGGTCTATCTTGACAAGCTCCGCCAGCGGGTCCATAAGCCGGCGGGCAATGGATACGGCGCCGCGCACCGTTACATCATATTCCGGAAACTCATCCCTGGCTATCTTGGAAGCGGAGTAGATGGATGCACCCTGCTCGCTGACAATGAAAATCTGCACTTCCCGGTTGAACGTCTGCCGTTTCAGGAAATCTTCCGTCTCGCGGCTGGCAGTGCCGTTGCCCACGGCGATGGCTTCCACCTTATAGGCCTCTATCATCTTCTGCAGTTTGGCAAACGCCTCTTTGCTTTGGTTCACCGGCGGATGCGGGTAGATATTCTCGTTGTGCAGCAGGTTGCCCTGCGCATCCAGGCACACCACCTTACATCCGGTGCGGAATCCGGGGTCTATCCCCATCACCCTTTTCTGCCCCAGGGGCGATGCCAGCAGTAACTGCCGCAGGTTTTCCGCAAAGACGCGGATGGCTTCATCGTCGGCACGCTCCTTGCTTTGCGCGGCAAACTCGGTCTCGATGGACGGTTTCAACAGACGCTTGTAGGCATCCTGCACGGCTTCCGCCACCTGCTTCCCGCAGGCGTTGTTGCTCTGTACAAACTGCCGTTCCAGCCGTTTCACACACTCCTCGTCGTTGGGGCTGATACTCACCTTGAGCAGACCCTCCGCTTCGGCGCGGCGGATGGCAAGCAGGCGGTGCGAGCTGCATCGCTTCAGGGGCTCCGAACAGTCGAAGTAATCCCGGTATTTGGCGCCTTCCTCCTCTTTGCCTTTTATCACTTTGGCGGTCAGCAGGGCTTGGCGTGCAAAGGTATTCCGCAGCATGTTGCGGGCGCGTTCGTTCTCGCTCACCTGTTCGGCTATGATGTCGCGCGCACCTTTCAGGGCATCGTCCGCATCCTTTACATCGCCTTTCACGAAGGCGGCGGCACGCTGTTCGGGATGAGGCTCGCGCTGGAGCATCAGCAGGGTGGCAAGCGGTTCGAGTCCTTTCTGGCGGGCGGCTTCCGCACGGGTTTTCCGTTTGGGCTTGTAGGGCAGGTAGATGTCTTCGAGGGCGGTGCTGTCCCACGTGTCGTCAATGCGCTTTTGCAGTTCCGGGGTCATTTTCCCCTGTTCGCGGATGGTGGCGACGATGGTCTCCTTCCGTTTCGCCGTTTCCTTCAGTTTTTCGTAATGGGTACGGATGGATTCTATCTGCACTTCGTCCAGTCCGCCCGTCATTTCCTTGCGGTAGCGGCTGATGAACGGGATGGTTGCTCCGTCGTCGAGCAGGGAGAGTGTCTGCCCGATTTGCTTTTCCGATATGCCGAGAATGGCAGCTATCATGCTGTGAAAGATTTGTGTCATGTCAGCTTCTTTTTTTGATAATGAGCGCCAAAAGTACGAAAAACAATCTTTCCCTACCGCCTTTTTGTGAGTTTTATTATATCTTTGCGCTGTTTACACATGGTATTTATACATTAACAGAACAACGAAATGAAAAGACTGACCTGCTGTCTTGCGTGGATGTTCCTGCTGATTGGAGCAGTTGCTGCGCAGGATAAAGAAGTAAAACTGAAAATAGTACAGACCAGTGATATCCACGGTAATTTCTATCCCCACGATTTCATCCTTCAGCGGGAGGCCGCCGGAAGCCTGGCACGCGTGCACGCATTCGTGCAGAAAGCGCGCGAAACCTATAAGGACAACCTGATTCTGCTGGACAACGGCGACATCCTGCAAGGCCAGCCCACCGCCTATTACTATAACTACATCGACACGGTATCGCTCCACGTAACCGCCGATATGCTGAACTTCATGGGCTATAATGCCGCCAATATGGGCAACCACGATGTAGAGACGGGACGTGCCGTTTTCGACCGTTGGGCGGGCGACTGCCGTGCTCCGGTGCTGGGCGCCAACATTATCGATACCGCTACGGGCGAACCACACTTCCGGCCCTACAAGATGCTGGAGCGCGACGGAGTGAAGATTGCCGTTCTCGGTATGATAACGCCCGCCATTCCGGTGTGGCTCTCCGAGAATCTGTGGCGGGGGCTTCGTTTTGACGACATGGAAGAGACCGCTCGCAAGTGGATGAAGATAATCCGCGAAAAGGAGCGTCCCGATATTGTAATCGGTATGTTCCATGCCGGGCAGGACGCCTTGCTGATGGGCGGCAAATACCGGGAGAATGCCTCGCTGGACGTAGCCCGCAATGTTCCGGGCTTCGACATCGTGCTTATGGGCCACGACCACGCCCGCGAATGCAAGAAGGTGCAGAACGTGGCAGGCGACTCCGTACTGGTGATGGACCCCGCCAGCAACGGCATCGTGGTGAGCGACATTGACATTACCGTGACCCTGCGCAACGGTAAGGTTACGGACAAGCAGATTGACGGTGTGCTCACCGAAACCGCCCCCTATGGTATCAGCGGTGAATTCATGAAACGTTTCTCGCCGCAGTACGCCACCATTCAGGATTTCGTATCGAAAAGAATCGGACGCTTCACGAAGACGGTCTCCACCCGTCCCGCCTATTTCGGTTCTTCCGCCTTCATCGACCTCATCCATACCTTGCAGTTGGACATCAGCGGCGCCGAGATTTCATTGGCGGCTCCCTTGTCCTACGACACGCAGATTAAGGAAGGGGATATTTACGTGTACGACATGTTCAACCTCTACAAGTACGAGAACATGCTCTACACCATGAAACTTTCGGGCAAGGAAGTGCGCGATGCCCTGGAGATGTCCTACGACCTATGGACCAACCGCATGACTTCGCCCGACGACCACATCCTGTTGCTCCGCGACCAACCCCGCGAAGGCGCTGCGGACAGGGCTGCCTTCAAGAACTTCAGTTTCAATTTTGACTCCGCCGCAGGCATCATCTACACGGTAGACGTCACGAAGCCGTGCGGCAGTAAGGTAACCATCCTCAGCATGGCAGACGGCACCCCGTTCCACATGGACAAGATGTACACGGTAGCCCTGAACTCCTATCGCGGCAACGGCGGCGGGGAACTGCTGACGAAAGGCGCGGGCATCCCTCAGGACAAGTTGAAGGAGCGCATCATTAGCTCTACCGACAAGGATTTGCGCTATTACCTGATGCAGTACATCGAGCAGAAGAAGGTAATCGAGCCGCGTGCGCTCGGCCAGTGGAAATTCGTTCCGGAGGAGTGGGCTGTTCCCGCTTCCAAGCGCGATTATGAATTTCTGTTTGGTACAAACCGAAATTAGTATTACCTTTGCCGTCCCTAACTCAAGAAACAAACCGTAAGACGTGAGAGGAATAAAAAGAACCATACGCGCATTATGCTTGCTGGCGCTCTTCGTGGCGTACCAGGCAAGCATAACGGCGTTTACCCACGTCCACTACGTCAACGGGGTGCTGATAACCCACTCGCACCCTTTCCATAACCAGCATTCGCACTCCACCGACTCGCTGATTGTCATCGGCCTGCTGTCGCACTTCAGTTCGGACACGCCGGACTGCTGCGAGCTGCAACACCCGATGCGCTCTCTGTTGCAGGTGATGGAAAACGAAACCGATACGCCCGTCATAAAGGGAAAAGCGTGTCGGATGCCCTCTCTTCGCGCTCCCCCTTATTCCGTTACCCTTTGATAGTATTGTACCAACGCCTGGTATATTCCATACCAACGTTGGGTATTCATCGTACCGATGCTTGGTATTCGATGTACCAACCTTTGGTACTCGCCGTACCAATGTTTGGTATCCGTCGTACCTGCCTTTGGTACTTGCCGTACCAAGTACCGGTACAGAATTGGTATCATTAAGTAACTGAAATAAAAACGATTATTCAAATGAAACAAATTATATTGGCGTTGATGCTTGCTGTGGCAGGTATCGGCGCAGCCATTGCCGCAAACCCTATCAGGGAAGGCAACATGATTTCCGGCCATGTTCTTGTAAAAGGTTCGGAAGAGAATATACCGTATGCCACCGTTTTGATTGTAGGCAGCGGACAGGGAACAGTGTCCAATGAAGAAGGCCAGTTCGAGTTCAAGAACCTGCCGGCGGGTAAATATACGTTGCGCGTATCCGCCGTAGGCTATAAGACACAGGAAAAGGCGATTGAAGTAAACAAGGACTTTACGGCGGTGGTGCATTTCCAGATGGAAGAGGAAAGCTTCATGACCGATGAGGTCGTGGTGTCCGCCAACCGCAACGAGGTGAGCCGCAAGGCTGCTCCCGTGGTGGTGAACGTGATGAGCGCCAAGCTCTTTGAGATGGTGAACTCCACCGACCTTGCCAAGACGCTCAACTACCAGTCAGGCCTGCGGGTAGAGAACAACTGCCAGAACTGCGGTTTCCCCCAGGTGCGTATCAACGGTCTGGAAGGTCCGTACTCGCAAATCCTGATAAACAGCCGTCCCGTCATCAGTGCGCTGAGCGGGGTATATGGGCTGGAGCAGATACCGGTGAACATGATCGAGAGGGTAGAGGTGGTACGCGGCGGCGGTTCGGCGCTGTTCGGCGCCAATGCTGTGGGCGGAACTATCAATATCATCACCAAAGACCCCATTAACAACTCCTTCCAGGTGTCGAGCATGTTCTCCAACATGGACGGCAAGTCCTGGGAGCAGTACATGGGCGGGAACGTATCCCTGGTGTCAAAAGACAACTCCTACGGCATCGCCCTCTACGAAAGCTACCGCAACCGCAATCCGTACGACCGTGACGGCGACGGTTTCTCCGAGCTGGGCAAGCTGAATATGAACACCTTCGGCTTCCGCGCCTACTACCGTCCCACGCATTTCAGCCGTATCAACCTGGAATATCACACCACCAACGAGTTCCGCCGCGGCGGCAACAAGTTCGACCTTCAGCCCCACGAGGCGGACATCACCGAGCAGACCAAGCACATTATCAACAGCGGCGGACTGAGTTACGACCTCTTCTGGCGCGAGTATAAGCATAAAATCTCCTTGTACGGCTCCATCCAGCACACCGACCGCAACAGCTACTACGGCGCACAGAAGGACATGAACGCCTACGGCAAGACGGACGACCTGACGTGGGTGGCAGGCGGCATGTACGTGGGCAACATGAATAACTGTCTTTTCGCCCCCGCCACCTTCACGGGCGGATTGGAGTATCAGAACAACTCCCTGCACGATGTCATGACGGGCTATCACCGCGATATGCAGCAGGATGTACGCATCGCCAGCGCCTTCGTGCAGAACGAGTGGAAGATGAACGTACTGACCATGCTCGTCGGCGCCCGTTTGGACAAGCACAACCTGATAGACAAACTGATATTCAGTCCCCGTGTCAACCTGCTTTATAAGCCTACCGAGGACTTCCAGGCGCGCCTGACGTACTCCACCGGTTTCCGTGCCCCGCAGGCCTACGATGAAGACCTGCACGTCACCGCAGTAGGCGGCGAAGGCGTGCAAATCAAGCTGGCGGACAACCTGCGCGAGGAGCGTTCCAACAGTTACAGCGGCTCGGTGGACTGGACCGCCCACCTGGGACACTGGCAGGCAAACATCCTTGTAGAGGGTTTCTATACCGACCTGCGCCACGTATTCGTGCTCGAGGACATCGGCAAAAACGATGTGGGCGATGTAATCAAGGAACGCCGCAACGGCAACGGCGCCCGCGTGTACGGCGCCAACCTCGACGCCAAGATTGCTCACGGCAAGGAAGCGCAGCTCCAGTTGGGCTTTACCGCGCAGCGCAGCCGCTACACCCGCGAGGAAGTCTGGACACAGGTGGACGGCAAGGATCTGACCACCAAGCGCATGCCCCGCACGCCCGACTATTACGGCTACTTCACCTTCTCGTCCGCTCCGCTGAAGAATTTCGACTTCTCCCTCTCCGGCACGTATACGGGCAAGATGATTGTACCGCACTATGCCGGGTACATCGCGGAAGACCGCATGGAGACCACGCCCCAGTTCTTCGACCTCAACCTGAAGCTGAACTATACCTTCGTGCTGCACGACCATATCAAGTTCCAACTGAACACCGGTGTGCAGAATATATTCAACAGCTTCCAGAAAGACTTGGATAAGGGCGAGTTCCGCGATGCCGGTTATTTCTACGGTCCCACGCAGCCGCGTACGTTCTTCATCGGCTTTAAAATAATGAATTAGGATAACATTCACGATTTTTAAACCAATAATTCCGTGAATAATCCTATATTTGCCGGCAAAGCGCATGAATAATGAATACAAAACAGATACGCAACGTTGATATCTCCGGTATACAACACCTGCCCATGATTGACTTTATCGGCAATGATTTCGCTATTTTCGATAATATAAGGGACATCCCTTTCACGCCATATCCAACGCGTCTGAACGCTGCCTGCTTTGCCGTCTGCCGGAAAGGCTGGTGCAAGCTGAATATCAATTTGCGGGATTATGAAATGCGTGAAGGGATGCTTTGCATCATCCTGCCCGAACAGATTGTGCAGCAGGGCGAGCGTTCCGATGATTTTTCAGGCAGCTTCATAGCCGTGTCCCGCGACTTCATGGACCTGGTGATACCCACGATGCAGCAACTGTTTCCCATGTTCTTCATGATAAAGGAGCGGCCTTGCATCGCTGTCACTGCCGACGAGTTGCAGGCGTTCGAGGAATATCACTCTTTCCTGTGGAGCAAGGTGAAGCTGAAGGACAATCCCTACCGCAAGGAGATTACGCAGGGATTGCTGATGGCGCTGTTCTACGAGATATACGACATCTATCAGGGACATGCCGTGAAGGAGCGCACTCCCAAAAGCCGCAAGGAAGATTTGTTCGAACGCTTCATCCGGTACGTGTACGAGTTTTACAAAGAGGAGAGGAGCGTGTCCTTTTACGCCGACAAGATGTTCCTTACGCCCAAGCACCTCTCTACCGTGGTGAAAGAGGTGAGCGGAAAGACGGCGGGCGAGTGGATTGACAGTCTCGTGATTCTGGAAGCAAAAGCCATGCTGAAATCATCCGAGCAGAGCATTCAGGAGATAGCCGACGAGCTGCACTTTGCCAATCAGTCTTTCTTCGGCAAATACTTCAAGCATCACACCGGCTTTTCGCCCAAGGAATACCGGAAACAGTAATATCCGGCAACCTCCCGGTTCCGGCAAGCAAATAAAAAACCGGACAGCTACGGCAGGAATCTTTTCCTGTGCTCCGTGTGCTGCCCGGTATTTTTTTAGTGTACCCTAAAAAAACTAACCTTTCTCTTTCAAAAACTAATTTACTCTATCGTTTTCTAAATGACGTTGCAAATTTAAAGAGTTATTTTAAGGTACTGTTTGATATATATCAAAAAAGGATTATTTCCTGAACCGGCTCCAGAAACCGCCTCTCTTTTGTTGCGGAGTTTTATCGGTATCGCGATACAACTCCTCATACGTCAGCTTCTCCTGAACCATGCGGTAGATGTCTCCCCAGTCGGGCAGGCCGCCCAGGTTGCGGTCGTCAATGAAGAGGTCCGCTTTCACCTTGCGCGAGAAGCCGTGATGGGCGGCATCCTCTTCGGGATAGTCCCGGTTGACGGCATAAAACTCCACGCCCCGTTCCCTGCACCATTCCACGGCCTCGTCCAGCAGCTTTCCTTCACGTACGGTCCACAATATCAGCCGGTGGCGGTCTTTAATAAGCATCTTCAGCGTATCAGTGGCAAAAGGGATCTCGTTCCCTATTTTAGGGTACCGGTGTTCTACGATTGTGCCGTCAAAATCAATGGCGATAGTCATACTAACCTTGTATTATTTTAAAAACGGTAACTTGTTCCTATCGAAGCGCCGAGAACAAAAGTATACTCTCCGCTTGTATATGCACGTGCCGAAGGAGTAATCTTGCCGTTATAACCTCTCAGATACTCTTCCGCGAAGATGTTCCAGCGGTCGTTCAGCTTGAAACTCTGTTGCAGACCGCCCTGGATGCCGAAATAATTCTTGTCTTCCATTTCGTGGTGCGTATAGATGATACCGGCAAAGGCACTCAAATCGAATATGCGGTTCTCGTTGTAATTGCCTATCATGTTGGTAAGGTTCAGCATGTAATCGGCGGTGACAGACAGCGGATATACACCCCCGTGCTGATAAGCATACCGCCCAATCTCGATGCTTCCTCTTACGGCAGACAGCGGAGTGTACTGGCGTCCCACACCCAAGCTTATCTGTTGTCCCAGCATATCGGGAATATCCTTCATCTTCACGCCTGCGGTGCGCATGGGGAAGTTGGTTCCCACGGTGGCATACGCAAAGTTATAAGGCTGGAAGAAACCGCGTCTGGCATCGAAGTCGGCCTTTCTTCTACGGTACTGCACACCGAACATCACGCCTACATTCTGCATGTGTCTGTCCTGTGTGATGCCGCTCTTGAATGGTTGCGTATAGAAGCTCTTGCTGTATCGCGCCTCACCCGTGATACCGATTTGGTCTGACAGGAAATATACCAGTTGCATAGACCCCGTAGGACCGTGGAATGTACGAAGCTTCTTGGCATAGTCGCTGCTTCTGTGCGCCAGTGCTCCGAATTCGTAGCCGGCGGAAAGGTTCACTTCCAGTCTCGGATCGTCCACACTCGGCGAAACCAGCGTATTCAGGTTCACCAGCACTTCCGCTCTGCCGCCTGCATAGGCTTCTTCGCTTTTGAACTTGTCCGAATTGAAGGTATAGTGGAAGCCGCCGAAACCACTGATGCGCCATCCCAGCGGCATGAACCATTTACCTATCGCCAGTGAAGCGGCAGGACCCAACGGTTGCAGCGCCGGCAGATTGTTGCGCACGGGCTTTCCGAAATCGCCCTGCGTACCGATAGCCGCTTCTATGAACATATTATCGCCCATATCTTCCGATTTCATCCTGATGGGAAGACCGGTAAAGCGGTAGGTCAGTCCGGTGTACACGCCATATCCCACGTCATACCGTTTGGGGCAGTCCGTACCGTCTATTCCGTCGGTATAGAGATATAGTTTGGGTTCCACATACCAGTCCCAGTTTCTCGACAGATGATAGCGTGCCTGCAAGCCGCCGTGCACTCCGCCGGCTATCTTGGCATCCATACCGTCGCGCTTGCTCACATAGCCGCCTATACCCAATACGGTATACAGGCTGATGTGTGCGCCGCTTTTGTACCCGCCGATATAATCGGACAGGTTGAACAGGTGGTCCAGCTCGATGCCGCCCTGTTTCAGCTCGTCGTTGAAGCCGCCCAGCAGAGACACCCGGTAGGAGTTGAATGAACTTACATCCTTAGTCAGGGCAATACCACCGTTGAACCATGCCGGCAGTGAAGAACTGCCCCTCAGCTTGTTCACACCGCCCATTACCGACAGGGAGAAATTCTTGCCCGGCTGGCTGTTGTTCACTTCTCTTCCCTGCGGGATATACCGTTTCTGCAATACATAGTCCATTGCATTGAAAGGCCTTTCGGTGCTGTCCTTCTTCAGGCTGTCGTCCTGCGCATGGAGCATTTCCGGCATTGCCGTACATGTGCAGATGCACAGTGCCGGAATCATATATTTCAATTTCATTTTCAATCCTTATTATGGTTATAGGTTAGACATATCCATAGCTGCCTGTATGATATCCTCGTTAAATTCACCGTCGTTCTGTGCGGTAGCCACGAAGCTCTTGTCGCGTTTGAAACATTCGGACAGGGCAATCACCGTATTCATGAACTCTATCTCACCCTCTCTGGCAGACAAGGTGGCTTTGAAGTACCAGGTCAGTGCGCTGTCCTGCGGCAGTTTGGCAAGCGAAGCCTTGGCGGCGGCGTTGCCGGCGCGGTTATCCAGCGCCATGTACATCACCACTTCGTTCTGGGGCGATGAAGCCTTGATGGTTTCAAAAGTCTTGTGTGCACGTTCTTTCTCTTCCGGAGTCGTTCCGCCCTGGAAGTAGCCGCCCAAAGCCCATGTATAGGCTTTCAGCAGGTCGAATTTGCTGTCCTCCGGCAGAATCTTCACCAATACGCTGGCGTGCTCGAAGTCTCCCTTCTTGATGTACATGCACAGTTGGTTGGTCACCACTTCCAGCCGGTTCACGATTTCCGTACGGCTTCCGTCGGCATTCATGCGCGAATAGTCGGTGGAGTGGATGCTCAGGTCTATCAGCGGTTCCAGTATGGAAGTATCCACGGTATCCCTCTCCAGGTAAGAAGCCGCCAGGTTGTTGCCGGCAAGTGCCCACGGATGCTTTTGTTCCAGTGATTCCTCGTAAGCACGGCGGTACAGAGCTTCCAGTTCCTTTTCATCGGTTATCAGTTGGAACAGCTTCCAGTACTCATAACGTGTGTAGCTGCCTTTCAGCCCTTTTTCCCTGTATTGTGCCATGACTTCCTCGTCATTCGGTTCACGGTACACCTCATAAAGGCAATTATAGTTCACCACGCGCAGTTCGTCCAGATAAGGCACGATGACGGTGGGATACCAGTCAAGCTGTTTCAGCGCTCTGCCTTGTGCCTCTATGCCTTTGTTCTTTGCCAGAATTTCTTTCACCTTGCCGGCTTCCGTGCTTTTGCCGTCGCGTTCCAGCAGTTTCACCACTTCTTCCCACGAAGCCACTTCGGCATGCGGGTTGCGGTAAACACGCTCCAGAATATATCGTGGCAGTGCAGATGTAATTTCCTGTTCTATCTTTCGTACACGTCTTTCGGCAAGGTTCAGGTTACTGTTGTAATGACCGTCCGGAGAAGCCGTACCTATTACGTGGAACTCCTTCAATACCGTACCCGGAGATTCGGCTATCTCTTTCAGTTTGTTTCTCAGCATGGCAAGGCTTTGCGCATTTTCGGGCGTGTCCGTCAGTTGGTCGGAGTTGATGAGGAAAGACAGTTGTATCTTGTCCGACGTATTTCTTTTCTCTATCTGTGCCCTTTCCTTGTGCTGCAACGGATCCATCTGCTCCGAGAAGAGGTTGTATTGCAGGAACTTCATCGGGCGTTTGGTCTGGCACGTATTGATTTGGTACGTTCTGGAGTTCGACGCGCTGTAATCTTCCAGGTTCACGATGGCAAAGCAACTGTAGTTCCGGTTGGGGTCGGGCACGATGATGGTATCCGTCCAGTCCAGGTTCATGGCCCTTGTAGTCAGCGCCTCCGCTTTGATGTACGGACGCAGCGGGTCGCGGTCCATGTCATAGCCCATTTTGCGTTCCTGCGTCAGGGCATATTCCTTGCCGTCGTATACGGACGGGCGTGCAAAGGTTACCGTATCGTTCGTTTCGCAGTCCAGTACGTACGGCTGTATAATCAGTCGCGAGAAGCGGTTGCCGAAGTAAGGAGGCAGTTTGAAGGTATTGTACGGAATCAGCATGTTTCCGATCATCTTCGGCGCTTTCGGTTCCGGTTTCAGAACCAGCCGCATGGCGGTTACGGTCACACTCTCCAGCATCACTCCCTCGTCGATGCTCACATCTATTTTCATCTGATGTCTCACTTCCTTCAATACCGAGGGCGAGAGTCCCACTTTGAAAATCAGCGCACCGTTGTCCGGAACCAGTATTTCATAATACCCATTCTCGTCGGTGGTTGTTTTCCCTTCCTGGTCCAGCAGCAATGTTTTTTCCTGGTCGTTGCTGTCCAGTATCTTCTTCATATCCTCGCCCACGGCTACGGTCTTGGCGGCATACACATCCACCGTCACGTCCGAGAAAGGCACTTTCCGGTTTTCGGCAATGTTATATACGGTACCCGATACCTTCACCATTTTCTGCGCCAGGGCAGTGCCGATACCGCATCCCGCCACAACCAGAAGCAGGATCCATATTTTCAATCTTTCAGTAATCATTCTCCGTATTATTTAAAAATGTAAGTACACGAAATTCCCAGTCCCATGGGCATCACCTTGTGTCCGGTGGTGTTGTAGTCTCCCGGTGCGGGCAATCCCTTCTCGTAGCGTTTCTCCCTGTACCACATCAGTGATATTCCGGCGCTGAATTCTATGTTGAAGCGTTTGCCCAGCGGCAGTACATATCCGTACACCATTCCCGTGCCTACGGCATCGCCGAAGTGGTGTGTATCCGAGAATGTGGCGTCATACCTCATGCCCTGTATGCCCAGGCCTATGAAGCTCTGCACCATTGCCCGTCCGCTCACCCAGTATCTCACTTGCGCTTCCGCACCTTTGATGCTGCAATCCAGCGGGTTCTGGTCAAGGCTGTAGAAAGCTCCCGCCATAACGCTGGTCCGGTTCGATGTCACCAGTTCCAGCGAGAAGTTCGGAGTCAGGTTTCCCCAAAGCAGTGCGTTTGTTCTTCCGGCAATGAGCTGTGCCTGCGCATTACTTGCCGTGCATGCCAGTACAGCTATCACTATCAGCCTCGCCCATATACTTTTCTTTTTACAATCTTTTGTCATACGAATCTCTTATTTTTGTCTTTGACTGTACTTGTTTCTGATAGAGCTGAAGCGGTACACGAATCCTACGCGTATATCGCTCACTACGGGGTAGGGCAGGAAATGCCTGTCTCTGCTCTTTGTACGTATCAGGTGGTTATCTTCATATTTATATTTGTCATATTCGGCATAGGCTGCTCCCACGCTCAGACCCAGGTCCAGGTCTATTGCGCCCTGTTTGCATTTGTATACGGGCAACTGCCATCCGCCGGTCAGTCCGGCATGGAACATATCGCCGGCGATGCCTTTGCCCCATGCTCCGGCAAACTTGCTGTATCCGGCATAGAAGCCCCAGTAGTAGGTACGCCAGAATTTGGGAATCTTGGACTGTCCCGTCTTTACGGTAAAGGAAGGTTTGGCATATCTTTTCACTTCCAGTCTGTAATCGTTGATTTTCATCTGTATGCGTTCGTTCATACTGATTTTGGCATTGCCGTTCCATTTGGCGCCTATGCCCACTACCCACCGGTTGTCGGTAGAACTTGAAAGGTCAAATTCCACTTTGGCATTCGGCAACAGCAACAGCCAGTCCATTGCATTGGTTTCAAACGCCCACCGTTCTTTGGGCGAAATCTTTTCGGAGGTTTTCTGTTGGGCGTATGCTCGAACGCTTATCGCGCCCAGCATCGCCAGCAACAGAAACAGTACCTTTGTCCTATTTGTCATCAGTTGTCAATGTTTAGTTCTATATTCTGTCATATCAGAAGTTGTAGGTCAGTCCGGCAGTCAGTGCGGCTGCACCTTCCCCTTTTTTTCCGCTGGCGCATCCGTCCAGCTTGTCCCCTACGAGATTACCTTTTATCTCGACATTGATGTCCAGATGTTCCGATACCTTAAAGCGGTTCAGCACACCTACGGTAAGCACTCCTGTGGTGGTATTCAGTCCGGGGGCGTTGGCCACACCGCCGCCCACCAGCGGAATGAGGCTGTATGTACGTTCTTCGTTCACACCGCACCACCAGTTCAGCACGTCCACCATGATGTCGGCATGATACATCATGAAATTCCACGATTCGCTGCTTCCGTTCATGGCTTCGCCCGAAGCGTGCATTCCGCTTATCTGCAATCTGGCGCCTAATACGGGGGTAATCCATTTACCGCCGCTTACGTCACCCGTAATGGAAATGCGGTTTCCGAACTGTGCATGCATGTCATAGTCGCCTACGTATACTCCGGCTCCTACCGAACCGCTTACAAACCATTTCTCATTGGCCGGATAGGCCTCCATTTTGCCTTGTGCGGCAACGGTAGTCCCTGCCGAAGCAAGAACTACCGCTGCCAGTATCCAAGGTCTTAGACTAAAAAAATGTTTCATTATTTCGAAGTAATTGTTATTCTGCCATTTGGGCTTTCAGGTACAGCTTTTTCGCGAACTTCATATCATGTTCCACCATGATTCTTACAAGTTCCGGGAAGCTGGTCTTTGTCGGGTTCCAACCCAGCAGCGTCTTGGCTTTAGTGGGGTCACCCAGCAGTTGTTCCACTTCGCAGGGGCGGAAATATTTCGGATCCACTTCCACCACTGCCTTTCCTGTTTTCACATCGATACCTTTCTCGTTCACGCCTTCGCCTTCCCAGCGCAGTTCTATGCCGGCTTCCTTAAAGGCAAGTGTGGCAAACTCGCGTACGGTATGCATCTCTCCGGTGGCGATAACGAAGTCTTCCGGCGTATCGTGTTGCAGGATAAGCCACATACATTCCACATAGTCTTTGGCATATCCCCAGTCGCGGCGTGCATCCAGATTACCCAGATACAGCTTGTCCTGGAATCCTTGTGCAATGCGTGCGGCAGCCAATGTAATCTTGCGTGTAACGAAAGTCTCGCCGCGGCGTTCGCTCTCATGGTTAAAGAGGATACCGTTCACGGCATACATGTCATAGCTTTCGCGGTAGTTCTTCGTAATCCAGAAACCATACTGTTTGGCTACGCCATACGGGCTGCGCGGATAGAACGGAGTCGTTTCCTTCTGCGGCACTTCCTGCACCTTACCGAACAGTTCCGAAGTAGATGCCTGATAAATTCTTGTCTTCTTCTCCATGCCCAAAATGCGCACGGCTTCCAGCATACGCAGCGTACCTACCGCGTCGGCTTCCGCCGTGTATTCGGGTACGTCGAACGAAACTTTCACGTGGCTCTGTGCGGCAAGATTATAAATTTCATCCGGCTGCACCTGCTGTATGATGCGGATGAGCGAACTGCTGTCCGTCATATCTCCATAGTGCAGGTTCACCAGGCGGTCTTTCTTCATGTCGCGTACCCATTCATCCAGGTACAGATGTTCGATACGTCCGGTATTGAACGAAGATGAACGGCGCATGATTCCGTGAACTTCATAACCTTTGTCAATCAGAAATTCAGCCAGGAACGAACCGTCCTGTCCGGTAATACCGGAAATTAATGCTACTTTTTTCATTTTGTGTATTTTATTAATTTGATATTTTCTCTTTTAATAAGTGTCCCAGGAAGATAGTATTGCCTATGATATATCTTTTCCACATTCTCTTGGGTTCCTTTATGAGCCGGTAAAGCCATTCAAGGCTGTGTTCCTGCCACCATAAGGGGGCACGCTGTATATTTCCCGCAAAAAAGTCGAACACAGCGCCGATGGTGCCGATCGGACCTTTTACATCCAGCTCTTTCAGATGTGCGTATGCCCACTTTTCCTGTTTGGGGGCAGTCATTCCCACCCATAGCAAATCGGGCGTTACACGGTTCACCGCTTCTATCATCCGGCGGTTATCCTCTTCGGAGAATTCCGCTTTATAGGGTGGGGAATAGGTTTCTATCCGGATATTGGGATACAACCCGGCGGCTTTGGCCTTTATTTTCTGTAAAGTACCTTCGCTACTGCCCAAAAAGAAGCAAGTACCGCCTTTCGCGTTCAGTTTTTTCATTTCGTACTGAAACAGGTCCCATCCGGCAATGCGCTCTATCTTCTCATGCCGCAGCAGTTTGAATGCCAGTACGATACTCGCTCCGTCCGGAATCAGCGCATCGCCTTTCAGCAGCGCTTCGGCAAAAGCGGCATCTTTCCGTGCGGTATTGTAAGAATGTGCATTGATGGTGTTAATCAGCAGTTTGCCTTCCGGCAACGTGTCAAGTTCACCCGGGTGTCCCAGCAGTGAAATTGTTTTCAGTCTTAACATGTATGATAAGGAATATTTACCGTAGAGTACGCTACGCTACTGCCTGTCACATAAGCGGTTGTTACGGACAGGCAGATAATATAAGGAATGTTTCTCCGGCAAAATTAAGTCAAATGTATTTGATAGCCAAGAAAAAAATGAAAAATGTATAAATTTGTCATCTTTTTTCTGGCTTTTCTTAATCTGTCCGGTGATTGATGCAGATACCTTTCAGGTACCATTCGTACAACCGGTGTATACCTTCGTCTATCTCCACCTTATGATGCCATCCCAGGTTGTGCAGTTTGGTTACATCCGTCAGCTTGCGCAGCGTGCCGTCCGGTTTGCTTGCATCCCATCTCAGTTCGCCCTTGAAGCCGATTTCCGCCATGATTTTTTCCGCCACTTCCCTGATGCTGAGTTCCTTTCCGGTTCCCACGTTAATGTGGCAGTTGCGTATCTCTTTCGAACCTGCCGCATACGTATCCTTGAAGTCTACGTTCAACAACACATGTACGCTGGCATCCGCCATTTCTTCGCTCCAGAGGAATTCGCGCAGCGGCTTGCCCGTGCCCCACAGCGTAACGGCTTCCGGCGTAATTCCGAATTTTGCCAGCTTTGCCAGTATCTCCTCATCGGTGCAGCTTCCGTTCACACCCTCTACCGGGCGCAGGTCTATATCCTTGCGTACGGCATCCCAGTTGCCTTCGTTCAGGCATTTGGCAAGGTAAATCTTACGTATCATGGCGGGCAGCACATGGCTGTTCTCCAGGTGGAAGTTATCGTTGGGTCCATACAGGTTGGTAGGCATCACCGCTATGTAGTTCGTGCCGTATTGCAGGTTGAAGCTTTCGCACATTTTCAGTCCGGCAATCTTGGCAATGGCATACGGTTCGTTGGTATATTCCAACGGCGATGTCAGCAGCACTTCCTCTTTCATCGGCTGCGGAGCTTCACGCGGATAGATGCAGGTACTGCCCAGGAAGAGCAGCTTCTTCACTCCGTGTCTGAAGCTTTCACCAATCACATTCTGCTGTATCTGTAAGTTCCGGTAGATGAAGTCCGCCCTATATTGCAGATTGGCCATGATGCCGCCCACGTGGGCGGCAGCCAATACCACGGCATCCGGTTTTTCTTCATCGAAGAATTTCTTTACAGCAACTCCATCCAACAGGTCCAGCTCCTTGTGGGAGCGGCCTGTCAGATTAGTATATCCTCTTTGCAGCAGGTTGTTCCAGATGGCGGAACCCACCAGTCCGTGATGGCCTGCTACAAAAATCTTAGCGTCTTTTTCCAACATAATTTATCAGGTATGATTATTCTTTATCTTTTTCTTTCACTTCGCCGCGGCGTGCCTTTTCGGTGTAGCGCAGTTCTTTTTCAATGGTCATATCCTTGCCCAGACCATACGTATGCAGTCTTTCAGGCTCTATACCCACCTTCACGAGGAACTTCTTCAAGGCTTCGGCACGTTTCAGCGTCACTTTCTTGTTTATGGCTTCTCCGCCCGTATGGTCGGCATAGCCGCAGATGTCAATCTGCACTTCCGGATTCTCTTTCAGTGTTTTGGCAATGGTGAAGAGTTCGCGTGCATACTTGTCCGTATCCAGTTTCCACTTTCCTCGTTCAAAGTATACGGCGGGCAAGTCTTTCGGGAAACCTTTGCATACCACTACTTCCGGAGATTTTTCAAGCACTTTCTGTTCGATGTAGATAGTATCGTGCACCACTTTCGTAACGGTCTTTGTAGCGCGCTTCCACATAGGCAGATAGCCCGGAGCGTACATGATGTTGTCTTTCTTTCCGCTTTTTCCATTGCCTATTTTCCATACCAGACCCACTTGTGCGGTAAACATCGTATTTCTCTTGCAGTTGCAGATGGTTTTGATGCCGTCAAATTTGTTGTTGTTAATCCACATCATGCCGCCTTTCAACTGGGCGTCCAGATGTTTGTTGATGCGGTAACGCAATGCTACATCTCCGCCCAGTCCCAGATTGACTTTGTTGCTCAGCTTATCTGCAAACCGGTTTCCACTGCCTTTTTCTTCCACTTCGGTTGAGAATTTCTGCATGTATATACCCGGAGCTACCAGTAATGCCCATCGGCGATTGCCATCGCTGCGTCGGAACAGGTTAAACATATTCACTTCAAAATTCAGTCCGAAGTTCCACATCCTGATGTCACTGCGCAGCTCTTTGTAGTATTTGGCTCCTTCCGGAAAATCTACATTGTAATAGGTTTCCGCATTCGGCATGAGGATGAAGTCGTCTTCATAATCTCGCGAACCGGCTTTGTTGGCGGCATAGTCCACAGACAGCCGTATGCCGAACAACGGATTGAACTGGTACCCGCCTTGCAGTCCTACCATTCCGCCCCAATAACCGTTACCTTTGGTTACGGAACGGAAGTCTCCTGCAAAAAACGGAACACCGCCGTTAATACCTATGCTCCACCGTGAGTAATCATTGTACAAAGCTTTTTTGCTGGGATAATCCTTCCAGGGATCATCCACTTTTATTGTTTCTTGAGCCGAAGCATTCATGCCGGATAAGAATATAAGGCATGAAGCGGCTGCTATATTCTGTAACAATTTCATAATACTGTACTTTTTAAGTGACTGAATCGGTTATTTTTTTAGCAGTTCGATGCAGACATATGCCGGTTTTCCGTAGAAATATCCATCTTGGTTAGCCTGCAACTGTACGATTACTCTGTATCCCTCAATGGAAGTAATTCCATTTCCCGGATTCAGATGCTGTTTCATGAGTATTCTTCCGTCAGTTGTTATTTCTATATAGCTGTTCATATCACTGGCGGGTTTTCCACTCTCATCATAAATAACTCCGAGAGAATATATTACATTCAATTTTTTGGCTCCGTCATTTTTGGAACTTGCCTTTACATCATCGCCTTTAAGTATTTTTTGTGTCTCTTTGATTTCTACCAACTCGTTTCCTAAGTCTTCTACATCAGCAAGGATGTTACGTTGGTAGGTAATGTCATTAAAGTTGCTTAAGTCCAGACCTGTGGCAACATTTACCTTAGTATTACCTTGAAAGAAATCATAATCCTTGTTACCATCCACTACTTTTCCAGGAGAGAAGCGTACTCCATAATATCCACTCTGGCAACTGTTTCCGTCTGTTGCGTTTTCATTGAATACAACGGCTACCTGACATGCTAAATCTTTGGCCACAGAACTTGGTAATCCTTCCACTTCTGTGGCAGAAGCTGTTACCGTCAATGTTGCTTCATCATATTTCTCTACTTTTTCTACGGTAAACTCCGGACCTGCTTCCGCACTTCGTGTCACGGGAGTCACTTTTCGGCTGTCTATTGAAATAACATCTTTTTGCTCTATCATTTCATCTATTACCGATGCAGGCATCACTTTTACATTAATTTTCAGGGTATACTTGTTGCCATCTTGTATCAGAAGAACGCTTTGGTTGTTGAAATCTGGAATAATATCCATCTTTTTGATGCGATTGGCAAGTTCATCGATCTTGTCCTTCAATTCATCAATCTGACTTTGTAAATCGTTGATATTGTTTTCCAATGTATTGATTTTGCCAGTCAAATCTTTTTCCAGCGTATCAAGCAGTCCCTGGAATTTGTTTTCCAGTTCTGTTAACTTTTCAGCTAGTTCCTCATCGGTAATGCCTTGATTACCGGTTATGTTATCTATCTGGTCTTGCAGCCCTTTTATTTTATCGTTCAAATCATTAATCTTATCTTGCAGTTCGGTCTTGGCGGTTTCCAATGCCTCTTTCAGTTCTTTCAGCTGTGCTTCGCAATCGACATCGCAACCGCCTCCATTGTTTCCGTTCTGTAAATCCTCTATTTGCTTTTCGATAGTGGTAACCCTTTCTTCAAGACTGGTTATCTGCTCCTTAAGTTCGGTGTAACTGTTTTCTCCCGCTTTCAGTTGGTTACGTATGATTTCCAATTGACCGTCATAATCTTTTTGGCAGCTGGTCATTAAAAAACAGCTGCTTCCTGTTAATAGTAGCATGACTATAAACAGAAACATTTTTGAATTTCTTTTCATAACTAATTTTGTTTTAGGGTAAAACGTTTAATATTTTGTTCTTCTTTCAAGCTACATACCAGCAGTGCACCGTTCCGTTCGGCAATGATATAGCCGTCCAGTCCTTCCACTACTACTTGTTTCTCTCCGGAAGTGTGTATAATACAGTTACGGCAGTTGTGCAGGCTGATGTCATTCCCCACACCTGCATTTCCGTATTCGTCCTGAGGCAGCAGGGTTCTTAGCGAACCCCAGCTGCCCAAATCACTCCAGCCGAATTCGGCAGGCAGTGTATAGATGCTTTCCGCTTTCTCCATTACAGCGTAGTCTATGGATATTTTCTCACAGGTGGGGAAGAGTCTTTCTACAGTGTCGGCCTCTTGTGCTGTGTAGAAATCCCGGCTCATTTCGTCCATAATAGCAGCCAGGTCCGGAGTAAACTTGCGTATGGCATCGGTTATGGTATCCACGTTCCACACAAAAATGCCGGCATTCCAAAAGTAGCTGCCGTGGGCAACGTATTCTTTGGCAGTTTCTACATCCGGCTTTTCTTTGAAAGCGCCTACCTTGTATATTTCAGTACCGTTAATCAGTTCTGCAGCCTGTATGTAGCCGTATCCGGTTTCCGGACGGCTGGGTTTAATGCCTATCGTTACAATGGAACAGTTTGTGGCGGTAAAATCGAGTGCACAGCGCATTACCCGTTGAAACTCAACGGTGTTTATTACTAGTGCATCCGACGGAGTTACTACGATATTTGCCTGCGGATGCTGTTTCTTTATCTTCCAGCAGGCGTAGGCAATGCAGGGTGCTGTATTGCGGGCAGTCGGCTCTGCCAGGATGTTGCATTCGGGCAAATCGGGTAATTGTTCTTTTACAATATCCGTATATTTCTCACTGGTCACTACCCAAAAGTTTTCCATTGGGCATAGTGGTGCAAATCGTTCTACGGTAAGTTGTATCAGTGACTTGCCGCATCCCATTACATCAATAAACTGTTTGGGATATTCAGGTGTACTCATCGGCCAGAATCGGCTTCCGATGCCGCCTGCCATGATTACAATATGATTTCCCATCTCTCTTTAATAGTAAATTTTGATAATGTATGTTTATATCAATGAATAGCACAACCTATGGTTATGATTTCAATGTCCGTAATTGCTTTTAAAGAATGCGGGGTATTGGCAGGTATGCTGATAAAGTCTCCACTGCTACATGTTATCTGTTCCTTGCCGACTGTCATTATCGCATCTCCTTTTTGAAACAGAAAGAATTCTTCCATGGTAGGATGCAAGTGCTCTTTTGCCATTTCTCCGGCTTTTAGTCGGGTTACGGCAATTTGGGTGAGGGGAGTGGATGTCTCCTGATTGTTTAGTAATACCCGTTTCTCACCGACACCATGTGTGGTAGTGATAATAGGTAACTCTTTAATCTTTTTCTTGGTTGTTTCCATCGCACGTTTTGATGTATGGAATTACACAAAATCTATTTTATACAATCATGTCATCTTGATGATTTCTTTCCAATCATACTCTTGAGTCCTGAATGTTTGTGCAAATAATCTTGATAGGCAACGTAGTATATATGCTCCTATTAGTATGATGAAGAACATTATGAATAGATTTAATGGGAAAATACTATTCATTTTATCTGTGAATAATGCACCTTGTATTAGATATATTTCTAAACACAATCCACCGATGAACTTAATCCACCAACCTGTAATGGGATGTCTATAACATTGTTTTAGGACTTCCGAGTTGCATACTTTGTAGAAATAGAAAGTAATATACAATAATGGAATTAAAGAGATGATTTGCCAGTCATTCAGTGATTCTATTTTTTTTCCTGCAAATAGTATCATATAATATATAATGATACATCCTAATAATTTTAATAAGTCACTTGTAAAGCTGAATTTCCACTTCTTTTGTGAAATGCCTAACATGGCACCTTGCAGCATAAATAGGAAATAGTGTCCCCATTTAAAATAAGTAGCTCCATACATATTGTAATCAGCAGGCCTGTTCATGGCAAGATACCAAACCAAAATCAATATGGAACTGATTCCAAATACCCACTTCAATTTATGAAGCATTAGGTGTTGTATAAAATAGAGTATTATATAATATATCATTATGCAAGTAACAAACCACCCCCCCCCCATGAATGATAGTATGTTTCATGTCATAATGATATCCAAAGACGAATGCTCCCATAATGGCCCATGCAAATACAGTAGGATAGATACGATTGATTCTTCGTTTAAACCAATTATCAAATCGTCCCATTTTACCTAAAAATAGTGTAAACCCTGAACAGAAAAAGAATAATACATCTCCTATGGCACCCCCGGTAGCTAATACGTTATATTTTCCGTAAAGTAATTCCATGTGAGAATTGGTTATTACAATAGCTGCAATGCATTTTAAAATATCAATACTAATGTCTCTTGTTTTATTCATGTCGTGATACGTAAAAACTGTATATTCAATCACTTGCTGTTAGTTAATATGCTGCTATATAAAGTGACCATTTGCTTGGCTTTATTGTCCCATGAAAGTTCTTCTTGTCTTTGACTGCATTGTTTGGACAATTGTTGTAATACATCTCTGTGATGATATAAATAACTAATCTTTTCAGCAAAGTCTTTTACAGATTGTTGAGGAGTGCTTAGAGGGATTTTCATACCTACCTGTTCATTTACGGAGTCGCCTTGTCCGCATGTGTCAAAGCAGACAACTGGCAGATTATTCCCTATGGCTTCTAATACAACGTGAGGCGTACCTTCTGCTACACTCGTAAAAAAGAATATATCGGATTGTTGCATGATTTCCTGTACTTTGTCATGACTGACTGCACCATGCCAAATACACTGTTCTGCAACATGTAGAGATTCCGCCACTTTTTTATAGCTTTCATTATTTCCGCTACCGACAATATGTAGTCTGATATTTTTATTATTGATTTGAGCTATTGTTTGTATAGCCAATGATAATTGTTTTCTAAAGTCCAGTTTTCCCACCCATAATAAATCTAATTCTTCTTTGTCTTTTTTGTTAAGGAGTGTTTTATTTTGTGGATAACATCCGGTTTCATTCAAAAGAGGTGATTCTATGTCGAAGAACTTCTTGAAACTCTTTTTGGATTCGGAAGAGGCTGAAACTATGACGGCAGCTTTTTGAGCCGCTTGATGTACTCGGTTATCATACTTTAGTTGAATCCCTGTTAAGAAATTCTTTAAGTTTATGAAAAACTTAGCTTTTAAGTCAGCTCCTTGCAGGTAAGCTGTGGGAAATTTTTCTTTTGCATCCACCGGTCCCCATACAAATGGCTTTTCTTCTATTTTCCATAAGTATCCGGGTTCGCGAAAACCTATCATGTTTAATTGGTGAACAATGTCTATATGTTGTTTTGCTATAATTTCTTTAGCAATTTCATAGGTCTTCCATTGCCACTCTTTATAATATTTATAAAATCGCCAGTCTCCTTGGTTCCAGCACATTTTTCTTATTTCATCTGATACCGGATTATAATGGAAATGCATATTCTTTCCTTGAGGGAGAGTAGGGAGTACGGCTTCTATTTTTTCTCTGAACTCTCCTTCTGTGATAATGTGCAATTCACAATATTTGGCAAGGTTTACGCACCAATTCCAAGCCATACCAGGCTCACTTCCCATATTGGGAGAACAGGCGTATGCGTTGATTAGGATAGAAATCATTTTTATATTCGTTTGATAGATGAAATCAGAATGATTAATGGATTATGATAAAAGGTGTATAATTTTTTATATTATAGGAATTATTTTTTTATGATAATCTTACTCATTTTGGTAAAAAATGTAAATGCATCAATTTATCTTCTTCATTTTTAAATCTGTTACGAATCTTTTTTGCTGGAATCCCGCCCCATATTTCACAGGCAGGGATATCTTTGGTTACAACGGAACCGGCTGCCACAATACTACCTTTACCTATAGTAATTCCACTCATAATGATAGTAGCAGTTCCAATCCAAACATCATCTTCAACGACTGTTATGCCATTATTACCACGTTCACCATTCCAAATTGTCTTGCCAGGGGTGGAAAAAGTGTGATCTTGTTTACCCACAAAACAAACACGTCCAGCCATTAGAATGTTATTGCCAAAATGCACATTGGATGCAATGTTACAGAATTCACCAAACTGAACATTATGGCCGATTTTTACATCCATATTTTGGGCAAAACTGGTTCCTTTCATAATACGGACAAAACCATTGTATTTAATCCAAGGATATCTGATATGAAATGTATACCATGTACGTAGCTGATTAAAAATATAGCGGAGGGTGAAGTTCAGCTTACTGCTCCCATTAGGCATGTTGTTATAATCTATTTTCATTTCTTGAATACTTTTTGGCAAGCATTAAATATACGTTGTGCTGCTTTGTCAGGAGTGAAATCGCTTTCTATTTCAATAGATTTTTTTCCCATAGATTGTAAATCAGCTTGATGAAACTTCGCTAAAGTTCTGATAATTGAATCCGGTTTCAATGGGTCAAATTTATATCCATTTACTCCATCTTGTATCAGTTCATAATGCCCGCCATTGTAAATAGAACAAGCCACAGGCTTGCCACATGCCATAGCTTCAGGAATTACCAAACACCAGTTATCTTCAAGTGTAGGCATAATGAATACATCACATAAAGCATAGTATTTGTAAAGCTCATCATAGTTTATCCCACCTAAAATATGAATAGAATCCGATGTATATTTTTCTTTTAGTGAATGTTCAAGTATACCTTTGCCTATGACCAACAGATTATCATCCGGATATTGTGAAATATGTTTGTGCCATACAGCTAACAATTCCTTAATTCCTTTACGGTCTACCAATTGTCCTACGAAAAGAAAGGTCAATCCTTGTTTTAATTTTAATTCATCACGTAATGTTTGTTTATCTTTATTTGTAACTTTAGCTACTGCATTTGATAAGCCAAAACTATCGGCACACATACATCCTTTTACTTTAGGAGTGTTTTTAAAATGAAGACCGTTGTTCAAATATTCTTCTGTTAATGTGCCATTAATTAAAAAATGGTTTACTGGTATGCCTATAACTCTCCGATACATTGAGCGCCAAGTAGGTGAGTTGCGTTCTACATATGCCGTGCGTTCATAGAACATACAAAGTTTCTTGCGGTGAGTTACAGCATAACGGATACCGGCAGGTGCCCAACCTCCAAATCCTTCTGTTATAATTACATCTGCGTTAATGGCTTTTATAGCCTTATAAAGTCCCGGCTGTTTTTTTATAACCAATGCACTATTGGCAAAGTCGGAAGTTTCATTTCCCATTGTCATACGCTTCTCGCCGCTCATAATAATGGCATGATCACCTAAAGTGCGTTTTAATTTTTCACGTACTAATTCAGAAGTATTTTCTTTTGAGCAGATAATATAAAAATTTCCTCCACTTAGTTTATTCAAATTTTCATAAACAGGTATACGATAATTACCAAACCAAGGTGAAATCCAAAGTATTTTCATCATTATTATTATTTTATAAGTGGTAGTTGTTTATATGCATTGCTTCGCAAATAGTTCCAGCCATCTCTATAACCTTTTAAATATGTTTTAAATATAGAGAAGTCCCGTTTAAGGAAACCTTTTAATAAAGCAAATAAACTTGTAAAAAAAACTCTTCGGCTGAAACAAAGTATTGAGAGCCATTTTTTATTTCTGTTTATATAAATAAAGCGATGCCAAAAAATGAGACCATTACGAGCAGAAGCATATATATTATTAAGTTTTTTGTTGTTATCAGCTAAAGAGGAACCTGCATCCAGATGTAAAAAATCAATATCTTGATTTACTGCGATAATATTGCCTTTAAGGTACAATTTATAAAACATTACCATATCATCTGGCAATGCATATTTGGTATCTTGCAACCATAGTTCTTCTTCAAAGTGAAGCTCTTTCAACGATTTGGTTCGTCCAAATACACAAGTGCCATGCCCACTTTGATTGTAATATTGTTTATAAGAATCAGTAGAAGTATTTACGATAAATCCTCCTGTTCTCCAAATTTTTACGAGAAATGGCTCTTTTATTTTTTTCTAATGGATACTCCTAAAAGCCAGTCTTTTATTTTTTTTATGGGTGAATATTTACCCCCCCCGTATTGTTAATTTCCTTAACAATTGGTATCGCAAAATCAGCTTTGCACAGCTCTAATGTATCAAAAAGAGAATTTATAAAATTAGATGGGAAAGCTACATCATCATCTAACGCCAAAGTATATTCGGAAGACGATTCTTTAAAACCAGCTACCCTTTGATTTACCATACCTTTATCCACAAAAACAAAGCGTTCGTAACCCAATTGTTCTTTAGGCTTTTCATATCCATGAGCTAATACAATTATTATCTCTTTAGGCTTGATAGACTGCATTGCGATACTATCAAGAGTTTTTTGATATTTTATTCCTGCTGTTCCGAGTGTACGTATAATAATGCTGTATTCTTTATTAATCATATTTTTGTCGTTTATAATCGTTTATAACTTCTTGATAGTATGAAATTTGTTGTTCCATAATTGTTTCTATACTAAACTCATTTTTGATACGTTGCTTTGCATTTTGTGAAATTGATAATTTTTCTTCTTCTGAAAGTTGAAGAATCTGACCTATTTTTATAGCTAAGCCTGAGGCATTATGAGGCTCAATCAAAAAGCCACTCTTATTGTCTTCAATTATCTCACTCATACCACCGGAGTTACTGCCTAATACGATTGCACCTTGTGACATTGCTTCCAGACAAACCATTGGAAAGTTCTCCCACCATGAAGGAAAACATACGATATCAGCTTGAGTATACATTTGCATCACTTCTTCACGAGGTGTAAATCCTTTCATGTTGAACCATGTCATTTTTTTATATTTGCCCTTTAGAGTTTCTGAGAATGATCCTTGTTTTCCTATCATTGTCAGACGTATTTGCAGCCCTTTATTAGCTAGTATATTTATAGCTTCGCACAAATCGCCAACACCTTTCCAGTCGCAAATGGTACCTACATACAGTATTTCATATTGGTGATTGTCTTTCAGTGGTGAGCCGTATTTGGGAGTAGGGGACAGTGAATGTTCAATGCGAATCGGATTATAAATGATTGTGATTTTATCTGCATCAATATTCAGTTCTTTTACAGCCCATTCTTTTAATGAAGTACTGCAAGATGTTATGTGTTGGGCTTGTTTTATACATTTAAATTCTTGTAGACCTTGCCACCAGAATTTCCATGTCTGTTTGCCGAATACCATTTTCTTAAATGTGTAGTGATCCATTAGCATAGGAGTATGTAGGCGAGTTACTACCGGGATTCCGATATTTTCAAGGTATAATCCTTCCGCTCCATATTCTGCCACTTCTATAATATCCACATTTTTTAAAGTTAAAACAGTGTCACGTAATTTCTTCCTATAAGACGTAAAGCGATAAAAAATACGAAATTTGCGTAACAACGTATCTTTTTCAACATTTGGAATAATAAAATCTCCACCGGAAAGGCGGATAACATTTATATCGCCATCTTTATATTGTGATTCTTGGTGTGTATCATCAGATGCACAAATTACAGTCACATTTTGCTTAAAGGAACAAAGTCCTTGTGCAACCCCTCTGATGTAGGTTGCAATGCCTCCACCTCTTTTGGAGGGCAGATATTCGCGACAGACAAAACAAATATGCATAATTTTTTAATAAGTATAGTAATTGTCAGCAATAAGCAGTAGTGGACTTTTCACGATTATTTCCCACTCAGCTGCATATGTCCATACTATTTTTTCAAATTGGTAATAGAACCATATGATCATGACTACTGCAATAATTTTGAGTAATTTGTCACGTTTATTAATGTTATTGAATGCAAATGGATAAATAAATGGCATAAAAGCCAGTAGCATCATAAAGTATCTATATTGGGCTAAAGGTTGCTTGAACATGGCAGCTATGGTGAGTAACAATAGCATTGTAATGTTTAACATAAAAGCATTGCTATTTGATAAAGTTTTGCGTTCAATCCATAATTTACGTCCGATAATAACAGCCATCGGTAATGCAATTACGAGAATTTGTGACAATACTAAAGCACTCTCTTGTGTGTCATTATTTGTTTCACTTTGTGCTAATCTATTCACCCCATATGTTAAAGCAGAGTTACTATCCGAAGTTACGCTTGAAGCCATTTGAGGACCTGATATTACCATGACGGCAAATACTATCCCCATCATGATTAAGCCATTTTTAGACAATGGACGATGTAGTGGCTTAAATAATAAAAATGGTATAAACAATAGTGTCGCTGCATGAGTAAATACTGCACAAATTGCTATAATCCAATCTTTTTTATACATCCGTCCATGATACGCATAGTTGCCTAAAACATACATCATGATAGATTGCGCTAAAAACTGTTTTTGAATCTGTAATGTGTAATTAAAGAATAAATAGAAAAATGATATTGTTATAGCACCACATACGATAGGTATATGTGGTTTACGCAATGAACGGCAGAACTGATATAATCCAAGAAATATGAGCATATAATCTACAAATGTCAGTAAAACAGCAAATAATGGATAATAACCCAATGTCAGGTAATAACCTATATAGTTGTACACTCCATTCATGAACTCACCGGAAATTGTAGTCTTAGATACATTGCTATAAAAATCAGCTCCATATATATAAATCAATGATTTCAAAAATCCTAATTTAGGTACATTTTGATAAGCTACCAGATATTGAATTTGGTCACCGCTGGGTACTTTAGTGGCATTAATAGCACTAAAATATAATGCTATACATACAAAAAAAGTATAATATTGTGTTTTAGATGCATTTTTTTTATTTGCTATATTGGCAATGGTAATAGGTAATCCTATAAAAGGCGGTAATAGTAATATTATAATTATCATAACAATTACTCTACCCCATTCTACTTGCTCATTTTGAAGTGATGGTAAATATTTTATTTGTCTGGCATGCATATCTGTTTTTTATCTTCCAATGCTTAAAAGCATAGTTATTCTATACCTTAATAGTATACTAATTCTTGTAATAAATTTATATATATCTATTATTTGATGTGCAAAAACTAGTTTTTTTTGAGCATACTGATATAATATTGTGCCATGTTTAATTGGGGGTAAGTCGTATGTTTTATCCATTTGACTATATTCCTGATAATAGGATATAGCTATTTTACATAACAATCGTTTAATATATGATAGTTCTTGCATAAGATACAAATGATTGATTATTAATTTTAAATCATTGTTGTAATCTTTACGTCCGCTTGTTGCAGCACCAATATGTTTCCGGTAACCATATATTAATGCATCAATATATATATTGCGTTCACTATATATTAAGTAATTCATGATGAAATCCGCATCTTCCATCAAGCGGCAATGGGGTAGGAATCGGATATGATATTTGCGAATTACATCCATTCTGAATAGGCACGTCCACAAAAAGTATTCTTCCATCAGTATTTTGCGATCAAAATCATTGGCATTTAATATCTTTCCAGCAAATTTGTGACGTAATAAATGCTTTTTATTAACAAATAATGGTTTATCGTATTCGTCAATTGCTTGATAATCAGCTTTTACTATTGTTGCTCCATATGTTACTGCGGCACATACCATTATTTCCAGTGCATTAGGACTTACTATATCATCTGCATCAATAAAATATACAAATTGACCGTTAGCAGTTTCTAATGCAACATTGCGTGCTATACTTACTCCTTCATTGGCTTTGGTAATGAGTTGTATACGATGTTCTTTTGCCACAAACTCTTGTATAATTTTCTTACTATCATCAGTGCTTCCATCATCTACCACTAACAATTCCCAATTCTTGTAGGTTTGAGCTAATACACTGTTTAGGCATGGATACAAAAAACGGGCAGCATTGTAAACTGGCATTACGATAGATATGAGAGGCGTATTATTCGTCATAAGGCCATAATTTAATCCGTTTCAAGATACTGCGGTATAGGTCAATTGTAGGTAGTAGATAACCACAAGGAAGAGCAGCCTTGATACAGCGGTTTCGTTCGCGTAAACGTAGTAATGGATCTGGTCTGTCCTCATAGGATAATGGCTCAAAATTACCGTATTCCAAATCTCTACATAACTTTATCCAGTTAGCGGCTACTTTTTCAAATGCGAAATTTTCTTTCATGAATGTATAAAATCCGTCTAAATCATTATCCTTTTTATGCATCTGCTTCACTATGCAGTCAGCCAGATTATTAGGATGATGATATAATAGTCCGGTATGATAGACTGTATTAATGAAACCACCGAATCCAATCGTGGTGATGAGTGCTCCCATTGCTTGCATCTCTAACGCAGTAATGCAAAAAGTCTCACTTACCCCTGAAGGATTAGGTACCCCAACCCGTGTACGTTTCAGTATGTCATTTTTTTCTGTACCCAATACACCCCAAAATTTTACAGAAGGCAATAATTTCCCATCTGTATCTATTAGATGAGGCATAAACAGTGCTTCATAACTGGCTTCTGCTATACCATAAGGTCCTAACTTTGCAGTGCGGTTATATAATTTACCGCTGCCAATCACATTTAGTTGCGCATCCGGAACTCGTTTTAAGACTTCTGGCCAAGCTTTAGCCAATAGATGAAACCCTTTAAAGTTTACAATACTTCCGATATAAGTGACTTCATTAGGACGATTCTTAAATGGGGGTAGACTTTCCTTCTGTTGCTCTAAATATGTAACAGGCATCCCATTGTAAATATATACGGATTTCAAAAAAGCCTTGTGGTCGCGATACATATTCAGTTGTTCTTTGCTTACACAAATAATACGGGCGACTTTATTATCATTGGCAAGCTTTGTCAGTTTAGTTCTTGAAATGAAATTATGAGCCCAAGGTAATAATTTAGTTTTAGTTCCTTTAGTTGCATAGGTGGCTTCAAGATATGTGTGATCTTCATATTTGAAGGCGATATAGTCTGGATTAACTTGTTCAATGAGTTCTTTAATTGAGCTTACTTTCACAAATGGTTTCAAAGTATTACTAATTCCATACTCTTCTTCCAACCCTAAGATTATATCTATGCCTTTAGGGGCAAGTTTGTGCAGATAATGTACGGTGGCTTGGATAATATATTCTGTACCACCAATTCCAGGATTGCCATCTTCCAAGCGAGTACAATCTACTTCTTTTAGATTTTTATTGGGCAGATAAAATGCTATTTTCATAATAAAAGAGTTTGCATGTTTTGTTATAGCCTCTATTCTTTTTTATACCAATCTTAGGAAAGCAAATCGTATTTAATTATTATTGATTAATGTTTTGCTTTAAAAAGTTTATTGATGTTTCTTTGAGATTGCTTAATTGTTTATTGATAGGAATATAGTCTATTTTGTCTTTGAAATTCAATGAATCAATGGGTGTATTTTCATCTATAAGTCTATCTGTCAAATTTAATAAATCTAACAGACTTTCAAACCGGGTATTACCTCTTTTTGCATTTTTGATGACATAAAATTGCTTATTAAAAATAATAGAAAATACCATTCCATGAAAAGAATCTGTTATTACAAATTGTGCATCTCTAATATTTGAAATCCATTGATGAATTGATAAATATTTGTTATTTATAATTTTTCTGATAATTGGTATGTTGAAATTTTTATTCAAATAGTTGTTTTTAATACCAATATTGTGTGATTGAGCAATATACTGGGCTATTGTGTTTTTAGAGACATTTTCATCAAGAAAGTATTTGCAAAGATATTTTGAGTGATTTATTTTTGTATTTTGAGGATATTCAGACTTGTCTAACAATAATGTTGGATCTAAGACCCATTTCGCTTTAATTCCAAATTGCTCCATCAATTTTATGCCAGAATTTTCTCTGACAGAAATAGCCTTAAATTGATTGAGTAGACCTTGTAGCTTAACTCTTATGTGGGTGGGTACTGTAAAAGAATCTTTTCCCATACTCACAGCATAGGCTATTTTTAACTGTGAAGGAGAAAATGATTCGGCAAAATAATAACAATCCATATAGCTGAATATTTCATCATTCCATATCTGGTCGCTACCTACCACAACCGCGTCAAATTGTTCTGATATAGATTTTAAATCTTGTGCATCTTTGATAGGTCGTGTCAAAGATAAATATTCTTTTTTAAAATCAAGAAATGGCTTTAATGTGATATATTTTCCCATTAAATGTCCTGGTATTTTTTTTAGACTTAATTTAGTAGATGTACAACCGCTAAAATTTTGCCATCCTCTATTCATTATAAAGACTTGATGCCCCATCTTTTCTAATGATTTAGAAAGTGCAAATGCTTGTAGTACTGCCCCATAATTGTAATTAAATTCAAATGTTAAAATACATATTTTCATAAAATATTATTTTATTTTAAGTAGGCGCAAAATTTTGTTTACTGCTCTTTTATGAAATGGGACATGAATCAGCTCTAATACCACTTGTTTAACAGACAAACCTTGCTGTATTTTGTTATAAAACTCTTTTCTGCAATAGGGAATTGCTATAGTTTCAGAATACCCATTGTTAAATTTCGAAACATCATTTATTGTTGATTCTATAGTATTAAGATTAAGAAAATGGAAAAAATGATTTCCTTTATCAGTATTAATCAATACCGCACTCACGCCGTCTGAATTTGCAAATTGTGGAATAACCTTATCAATGCCCCAAAAATCCGCAACTGTTATATCTGAACCACTACGTCCCTGTTTACAACAGCAAGAATAACAAGATGGTCTTAAGTATATATTAAATAAAAATCCTAGCATATAAGGATTTTTATAATGTTTATCTGATAATAAAATAGCAGTTTGGTCTATCTTGGGAATGGATTTTCCCTTAACAACAAAACTGTATTTTTTCCAACCTGACATTTTATCTCTAAAATATATTTCTTCAATGGAAAGAGCATTTTTAAGATTTTCAATACTTTCTTTCTTGTATTTGCGCCATATGCCAGGGCTGGGAACGCCATGACATATAAAATCAAGAGTTAAAAGATTATCATAGTCCTTTTTTTAAAAATGTTTTAATCCTGCAATCTGACACGGTGTTCCTGTATAAAGAACTAACCTATTCTCTTTAAGTAAACACTCTACTTGCTGATAGCTTACTCCCACATGACTCTGTACGTATTTACTACCCATCATTGGTGGCAACTCTTGGAGATTGGTAGCCGAAGTTATTTCAGCTTCCCAATTCTTATTCCAAACTGTGCCAAAAACAACTCCCTTTCTATTAATAATATATTTAGCTAAAGCGATAAATATTCCTCCTGAAGAACTTTTTAATACTTCATTTTTATTAGGGTTTATTGCAGCATATACTTTTTGTGGCTTTTTAGTGTTCTGAGTATTGAGAATAGGGCAAACTTTTATACATAAGCCACATTTTATACATTTTGATTCATTGACATGTGGATAAAGAAATCCTTCATTATCTTCTTTTAACTCGATACACGATTTAGGGCATCTTTGCAAACATGCTGAGCATCCACAACACTTAGCTTTATCTATGATTTTAATCATTCTATGATATTTTGTTTTGTAACCAAATTATGAGATAACTATATGGTCTTCTGAACCATTTGGGAAGAATGAAAACTATATTCCACAGTCTATAATATTTGGAAACATTTGCATTTACTTTGGCATATGGTGAATCTATTATTATTTTGTCTAATAATTTGAGGTTCTCTGAAAAAGTCTTTGAATCACATTTTTTATATATCCTTGTGTAAAAAATAATTACTTGCCGTATCCATATTAAATATCCGTCTAGGCTTAATAATAAATCTTGTCTTTGGGAAATTTCTTGTGACATCAATAACAAAGTATAAGTACCTGCTATATTCATTTGCTCTTGTTGAGTTAATGACATAATTGAATTCTGATTATCACGATAATAATACAACTTTTCATTAACAAAAGCCATACACTGAGCATTCAGACACAATTGGAATGTCCAAGGTGCATCTTCGTTTATTATACCCTCTTTAAAATAGAGTTGATTAGATTCAATAAAATTGCGACGAAGCAATTTGCACCATGGTGCTACATTAAACCATGATTTAGCGAATGCATGAATACATTCTGCATTTGTAGTAATGTGCTTTACCGGTGCTGTCAACTTTCCACCTCTATTTTGAGCATTGCCCCCTGAAGTATAGTCACATAATGTAATATCAGCATTTGTTAGTTCTGCTTTTTCAACCAAATGTGATATACATTCTGGCAATAATTTGTCGTCACTGTCTAAACAAAAAATATAGTCGCCTGTAGCAGCTTTCATAGCAGTATTTCTAGCTACACTTACACCGCTATTATGTTCTAAACGAATGATATGATAAGAAAATCCAGGGTGTGAAGCTGTTTTAAGAATAGACTCTGCAATATCTATACTGTTATCACCACCACAGTCGTCTACTAAAATAAATTCTAATTTCTCATAAGTCTGATTAATAACTGATTGTACACAATCAGCAATATAATCTTTTACCTTATATACAGGTGTTACTATAGAAACAGTTGGTTGTTGCATAAATAGTTCCGAAATAAAAAATTAATCACATATTTTCCTACAGACATGTTGTCTTAGTGGCGCCCAAGTTTTGTCTACGGCTACACAGATAAGGTATATAACTATTGAAAATAGAAAATAGGTTAGATAGTAAGGTATGTTAGGTAGCCATTCATATAATGGCTGAAATAACCTTTGTCCATATCCACACTCTGATAACAGATATACTGCTAATGTGTTTGCTGCAATAGTATTTACTAATTTGTTACTAAAATGTATGCGCTCTATAGCAACTACCATACCGCCTGCTACAATGATATTGATAGGATTGTCGTAACTGCTTAAATAGGGGAGGATTCCCAAGTGATGAGATTCAAAAGCTACAAAAACACCTGCAAACTTGAGGAAAACCAATATAATTGCTAAATATATGAATATTGTTTTTTGGTACTTAGTTAGATATAATTTCACCCATCTGGCTACCAGATAAATAGTTAACAATGTCATTATTCCGCCTGTACTTGCTGATTTATTGAATAATGATCCTATCATCATAAAATAAAAAAGCCCGATAATCATCAATAATTCTCGTGAAGAAAATTGTTCTATTATTTTATTTATTCCAGGGGATAATGTATATATTATCGTATAAGCAAGAATGAACCACCAATTATTAAAGAAAAATAGCTGTGTTAATGTTATTTTTCCTGTAAAAACAAAGATGCCGATTATTGATAATATAGCATATCCAATACATTGTAATATTATATCCAGTAAGCGGTCTTTCTTGAACTTCATACCATAATAGCCTGAAATAAACATAAAGCAAGGAACACCTAATCCTCCAAGGTGATGCAGTATGGAATGTAGCAACAACCCTTCTTCATTGATTCTTTCGTTACCAAACACATACATCCCAAAATTACGTGCATGGAAATGAAAGAATACTATGATAATCATTGCTATTATGCGAAGCAACTCAATGCTGCTGTTGCGTTTAGAAGATTTAGTCATTGCATTTTGAGTGTTTTTTTTAATTTCTTGATATTTTCTCTTTATATTTATAATAAGTGCGAATTGTATCAACTATTTTGTATCGTCTTTTTATTAATAATTTATAAATCAGAAGTGTGCTCTTAGGTAAATCTATGAGGTTTGTAGTAGAAATTATTTCATTGTTTAAATCAGGATAAGTATTTATCCACTTTTCATAGTTTTTGTAAGGCGAATTTATAAGATATGATTTAGCAAATAATTTCATTGCAATTATTTCTTGTTTTAAATCTTTTGCAATGCCAGCTTTATTAATTTCTTCTACCAATACATCGATTGCCAATTTTATATCCAAATAGTTCTTTTCGCTTTTCTGTTTAGTCATAGCGCTCATATTACATTGGTTGTAATGATAGAGCACTTCTTTACAATAAGCTATTTTCTTAGCATATATTACCCATCTATTGGTTACTGCATAATCCTCCCACATATTAAGTCCTACAATAGGATAAATTTGGTGTTCTTTTATAATAGAAATCTTTATTAGTTTATTCCAATAAATTCCCCACATGCCGCCTCCCATTTGTTTCTTAAGATAATTTATGGAATCGAGTTTTTCTAGTTGTTGTTCAACGATTTCAACATAATCGGGATATTCTTTATCATAATCACAGAATACAAAATCAGCTTGTTGACTGAGAGCTGTATGATATAATTTTTCTATCATATCTTGCTCCATTCTGTCATCTGCGTCTACTGATATCAACCAATCGCCCTTAGCTATATTTATTCCTGCCAATCTAGCTGCGCTGACACCTCCGTTCTTTTGGTGAATCACGCTTATTCTTGTATCTTTTCTGCTATAATTGTCGCAGATTATAGGGGTTTTATCTGTTGAGCCATCATCCACCAAAATGATATCTAGATTCTTATAAGTTTGTTGTAGTAAAGAGTCTAGACAATTAGGAAGATACTTCTCTACATTATAAGCTGGTATAATGACTGTGATTATTGCATTATTACTCATTTTTGTCATTTCAATTTGCTAATGAATTTATTTACTTCTTTCACGAAATTATAGTGTCGATAACTATAAGCCCACTCAAATAGTACATGTCCCTGGTCTTTAAATTCGGGCAAATAGACTACTGATGGATATTGAGGATAAGGTTTTGCCGTGAAACAAACTTTATGTGGAAACGGTAATGCTTCAAAGCGTCGTAACAGGTCTTCATTGAATAGTTCCTTATCCGTATCAGAGAACTTTACCAACATATTGCTTTGATTGAGACGTTTCAACCGACGATTCCATTTATCAAGTACCTCTTCTGGTGAATGATAGTGCATAAATACGATTTCGATATCAGTTCCTTTAAATTTACCGATAATCCAATCTTCTTGGAGATAATCTTTATATAGGGAATCCGCACGGCAACCTAAAACCAAGGGCTTTTTCATTACTTCGTCAAAACGTTCAAGTAGCTCAATGTAGCAAGGGGGGAGAATAAACAAACCGATAAAAGGAGATTGGTATTCTAATTTACAACTTTGGTACATGAAACCGCCCCAACAGTTATTACTTACAACCGATATTTGTTTATTCTTAATTATTTGACTACGCCACCATTTCAAGACTGCAAAATATAATTTTTTTATCATAAGACTGTCACTATAATTTTTGAGCCATCCATTTTATTGTCTTAAATCCTATCATAGAGATAGCAAATTTAATACTTGTTTTAAGAGGAGCTGCTCTCCATATTTTTTTAGGAAACTTGGCGCAATAGACATTGTGATATGACGTTTTTACTAAATTCCTTGCAAGAGTACGGTCTTTCTGTGGTAATTGGTTAATAAGACGCCACATACGAATGAGGGTCATATAGAAATTGTTATATAATTCTATCTGTACTTGTATATCAATTTGTTCATTACGGCATAAATCAACTAGCTTATCTACTGTCTTGAGATAATCAAGTTTTTTAATGGAGGGAGTACGTGTGATAGAGTCATTCGCTATACGATATTGATAACAAGCAGAGCATAATACTGTTTTCTTACTTTTTAAGTAAAGTAAACGAGTAATGTATTCATCCGAATTGAAATTACTATAAGCAGCCTGTTTCACTGTATAATATTGTTTAGCCAATGTGGTACGGAACATTTGCCATCCGTGAAGTTTCCATGGTATTGTCATGGCAAATGCTTGTCTTCCATCGTTAATTTCCATGTTGACATTCAAATGATTGGCTGCAAAAATATTAGGTAATTTTTTTGTATTCCCATATCCGAACTCAACATCTGGTACAATCGAATCTGCATTTGTTTCCTCTGCACGTTTGAGCATTAGTTCTACGTAGTTTGTACTATATGCATCATCAGCATCAAGTATTGAAACATATTCTGTATCGACTGTTTCAATGGCTTTAGCTCTGGCCATGGCTGGTCCTGCATTAGCTTGCTTAATCAATTTAATACGTTTGTCTTTTGCGCAATAACTTTCTACTATTGATGCGGATGAATCAGTAGAACCATCATCTATACAAATCAATTTCCAGTTAGGTGAAGTTTGTATCAATAAAGAATCAATAGCATTAGCGAGATATTTCTCGGCATTATAAATTGGCATTAGTACAGTAACTGCCATTATATTCTAATTTTGATTAATAAATTTATTTTTAAATCAATATTGTTTTAATAATTTTTATAACGATAGTATAAGTTAGTTTTTTTTAGAAAAATGTACTATCTGATTTTTGAGTTTCCAAATAAACTAGGTATGTGTTGTTGTATGTATTTTCCGGAGAATGATGATACAAAAGTCAATACTACAGCTAATGTCAGGCTAAGCCATAAACAATCATAGCGTAAAAATATACCTTCGCTGATATCAAGATGCAACAATCGTTGAATGTACATCACTATTGGTATACAAATGAAGTAGGCTGTAGATACTAACGGAAAGTGTAACCCCATAATATGCAAAGAATTAATTCCCCATGATTGTAGCATTCTTTTTAAGAAAAATAAAAAAGAGCAAAAGTGGATGGTGGATAAACGTGAAATTAATTTACTTATAGCCAAGATACCTGAAATACCGACTATAGCATTCAATAATAATTGGTGTGCTATAGGGAATACCATTCCATATAAATCGAGCTGCTGATTTCTTGCAAACCAAAGCCAAATAATAGATAATATAAATATAAGTATTGTATATCTATTCTGGCAGTTTATTAATTTATAAATGAAATTACCTTCCTGCTTCCAAGCAACATTTCTAAAATAATATCCTAAGTATAGGAAAGGCATCATTACAAACGCTTGCGTTGTATAGAATGGCAGTGCTATTCCTCTAATACCTAATGAATAGCCTATTGTGAATACCATTGCGCATAATAGAAATCTGTCTTTTTCTTTTTTAAGAAGCATAAAAGTATTCATCATGATAAGCATAATAAAAAGTGCCAATAAAAACCAAATAGGACCTATTGTTAAAAAGAAATGTGTATCAAAAGTCGGCAACTTATGTAGTAAAATAAGACTATTTAGTATGTTCCATACTTTTTCAAAAATATAGTAAAAAATAAAAGGTTGTAACAGCCTTTTTGAACGTTTTCTAAAGCATGTCATAAATGAATCTCGCTTTATGAAGAAACCTGATAAAAAAAAGAATAATGGCATATGAAACAAATAAATTACATCATGTAACACATTGTTATTATGCAGACAATGTCCCCATACTACTAAAAATATACCTAATCCTTTGGCAATATCTACAGTTATGCTACGGTGTGAGTTATTGCAAGATAATACCATCTTTTATATTTTGAATATACCAAACTTAAATGAATGATTTTTCAAAGTAATATGCGACTTACGACTTATTAATTTTACTTCTGATTGTTCTGATTAAAAAATCTTTTTCTGATTTATTTAAGACTAATAAATAAGATGAAATAGAAACGACAAACACTGAAGTAAATCCTACAACAATAAATCTAATAAAACCTTCTTCCATATATAATATCGGTATATAAGCGATAGAGGCTGAAATTAAAACTGCAATTGATATTCTTATTATAACCTCCTTGCAGTAACTTAATGAAGGAAAATCATATGTTTTCTGTGAATAATAGAGCACAACAAACAAAATGGCAATGCCTAAGCAGATAGATAAAACAAATACAGAAGATGCATTAAAGCCTAACTTTAATAATAAATAAGCTATTGGCAAATTTAGTAAATTTACAGTACCATTAGCTATATAATATCGTCCAATTTTACCCGATGCTGAAATGCCGAATGTACAAGCTGTACAAAGTACATCAATCAGAGATTCAACAAGGACCAATCTGGTAAAAAGAGTTACATGTTCCGGAACTAAGCCTAACCACAATCCCAGTACGTAATGTGTTTCAGTCATTAATGGTAATGATAGAAAAAACATTAAAAGAAAAGATATTTTGGAACATTGAATAATGAATTGATGTAATTCAGAATATTGTTCAGTAGCATATAATTTTGTAATTTGGGGATTGAAAGCTGTACTGAAATTTGTAGTAAATGATTTTACTGCGCTATTAACTTGAAATGCTATACCTCTAGCTGCATTAATGGTAGGGCCAAAAAATATATTTAATAGCATGTTAATACCTTGACCTTTAATCATCCATGAAAGTGTAGCATATAAATTCCAACTTGAAAAGGATAGTAATTCTTTATACATTTTTTTGTCCCAAAAAAAATGATGCTTACATTCTTTGTAATGAGTACGGCAATATGCTACATAAATTAAACAGATAAGAATAGATACCAAAGTGTATAAGTAACTGTAAGTTATAAGCTTGTCAAAAGGACTGATTTTAAGAAGAAAAACGATTCCTAATTTTAAGCTCACTTCTAAAATACCTACATAAGCATAGATATTCATTTTTTCATGTGCAACCAATACAGAACTGTAAGGCATTAATGAAATACTTATTAAAGAAGAGAGAATGGTTGCTTGGTAAATCCAATTGGCAGCGACCATACGTTCTGTAGGGATTGTAAGTTGTGTGTTTAAAAACCAAAGACCAATAGTTTCACCAAACAACACAATGATTAAAGCCAGAATAAAATGCAAATTAGAAGTAGCTGCAAAAGTTTTTTGTAACAAGGAATGATCACCCTTTCCTAAAGCAAAAGTGATGAATCTTGCTGTAGAACCTGTCAATGATGCATTTAAAAAACCTAACATTGAAAGTACACCTCCAACAACATTGTAGATGCCAAAATCTTCTACTCCCAATGTTTGTAATACAACACGAGATGTATACAACGATATGGCCATATATATCATCATTCGCAGATAAAGCATCATTGTATTTTTAGCAACCCGCTTTTTGTTTTCATTAACCATTTTTGTGTAGTTCTGTATAATAAATGCTATTTCCCAAGTATTATGGGATAATTGTTAATTGAATATTTGATTGGGTAATAGCAGATTACCATGATTGTAGCTGCTGTAATAATTGCATTGTGTATAATTCCATTTGATACATACCATAAACAATCTCTTATTGGTGCATGTAACCCCAAAATAAATAAAGTACCTATAGAGAATACTTTAAATAATGGTTGAAACTTTGAACTTATTGGAATAGCTGTTAATTTACTTAGTGCAATAAAAGAAATAATACTAATGATAGCTGTTATTAAATAATTAATGCCATATTGTGTTGCCCACATATCTACTGGGCCATTTAGATTACAACTAATGATATACAGCACCAAACTAAATAGTGCTATGGGATAAGTAATATACTGCAATAGTTGATGTTGCTTACACCAGATACCAAATACGAAAAAAGGTATACATGCTATTGTGCGAAACAAATATAGGCTATCAATTTTGTACTGCTGAATAGCATTGGGCCAATATTCTCTCATAGTCATAAATAGGCTACAAGCTATTGCGATTAAATAGATTGATTTTTTTTTATGTTGCATGAATTGGATATCTCCGCAGAGTAACCTACAAAAATAGAGGCATACGATAAACCAAAATCCCGTATATAAATTATAACCATAACCGTAGGTTATCATGAAAAGAGGTTGAATAGTTCGTTTTAAAGCATCCTCCGGAATAGCATTATGTAACGCTAATTGACTATAGAGTAAGCCGAGATTTATTGTACCAAAAATCAGCGATGGTACAAAAAAAGATCGGGTGGTCTTTTTCCAATTATGTGGACTGTATAGATATCCGGAGATCATAAAAAAAGCAGGCATATGGCAACCATAAATAAGAGTACGCAACCATGAATCCGGTTGACAATGTCCCACAACCATAGAAAAGATAAGCAGAGTTTTAGATATGTCTATCCAGTCTTCTCTTTTTTTATTTGTAATCATTTTCTTGTAAAATGTTTGATCGCGTGCCTTATTTTATAATAATATCCGTATGCTATAGGTATCCATGCGTAGTGATGTACCAATGCCCAATGTAATATATCTTTTTTGCTGTATTGTTCTTTCCATCTTGGATTCACTTCCGGAAATGATGTTTGCCATAAAACGATACGTTCACGACTCATTGCGTGAGTGATAAACATGTCTTTTATCCAAAATTTCAACCATAGTATGTCAACGTCAAATTCGATAGTGCGGTCGCTTTGTTTTAAATACTGCTCCAATAAGCGTACAGCCTTTACGCGGTCTTGGTTATATCGCACGTTTACCCCTTCAGTAGCAGTAAGAGAAGTCATATTATATTTTACATAGTGGTATAAAGGCTGCTCTACATAAGCTATTTTTTTGCAAAATAACGCGTATGATAGTGAAAATGGAACATCTTCCCAATAACGAATGCCTTTTTCAAAAGTTATTCCATGTTTTTTTAATAAAGAAGTTTTAAAAAGTTTGTTCCATACCACACACCAAGTACGTCCGTGAATCATATCACGAATAAAATCAGTTGTGTTTAAAGGCTTACGTAGAGGAATTTCCTGATGTCCACTTTCATATTCCTCATAATAGGCGCAAATGGACATATCGGCTTCTTCACGCTCTATGGCTTCATAGAGTTGTTGCAGGTAATTAGGATTAACCCAATCGTCTACATCAACAAAGGTTATATATTCTCCCTTTGCCTCTGTAAGGCCTAAATGACGAGAACCGCTTAAACCTATATTTTGAGAGTGTATTACTCGAAGAATGTTGGCATAAGATTTTTCCAATTTATTTGCAATTGTTGCTGTACGGTCTGTGCTTCCATCGTTGACAATAAGCAATTCAAAATTAGAATAGGTTTGTGCTAATATTGATTTTACACAAGTTTCAATGTATTTCTCTCCGTTGTATACATTAATTATAACAGAAATTAATGGCTTCATGAATTTATGTATTTTAACATGTGTTCGATTTTTGTTCTATAGTTGGTATTTATTTGATTGCAGAATCAAGATTTGTTTTCTTTCTAAATGCCTATTAGAACATTTCCGTCTTTTGAATTGTATTTGTAATAATATTTGGTTATTGCGAAATCGCTCAGTCATATATTTTAGTATTATAGCGGCAGTGTGATCGTTATGATTTGAACAATTATCATTCTATAGGGGGAAGATACTTGTTTCAAATATGCTTAATTTATTCTTTGGATAGATACAGATAAGTACGCTACGCTTTCGCCCCTCCCAAAATCCGAGAAAGACGAAAGCAATAGTAATTGATAAATGTGCGGCAAATTTACAAATTTAGTTGTAATATGCCAAGTTTTATGAAGAAAATTAATGATATGTCTCTTCGTAAAACTGCAATAAAACTTTACTCTTTCAGCTTGGGAAATAAAGTCTTTACCCCTTCCCGATAGATACGTTGTGCGTTTTCCGGTGTCGTGAACTCTTCAAACCCTCTCAGAATCCTGTCATAGACGCTTACTTCATAATTATAGAGCCCTTTTTTATGTTGTTGAAGTGGGTGGGGCTTATGTGGCAAGCCTCACGGAGCTGGTCTTTGGTGATTTTAAGCTGTTTCATTTCCTTTTCGAGGAATTCGCTGAACTCAGGGTGGTTGGTAGCTAATCTGTAATGTTGCATAATAAAAATGTTTTTAGTTAATTATATAAAAATATATAAATCCCGTACCCATATAGTGGGTACGAAGAATTTGGGTACAAAGGTATACCTTTGCAACAGTTTTTAAAACAATTTAAAATATAAATGCTATGAAAGCACATAAAACTACTCTTTCCGTACGGGAGCAGCAAAAGACCATAGGGCAGTGGAAAAGTCGGAAAATTACGGATTCCACCATTGCAAAGCTGTTGGAACTGATGTTGGGGATGACTGCCTACATGAACGAGGATGCGGTTTATCCCGTGGAGAATTTCTATGATATCAGCAAGGCGCTGAAGTTTAAGAACGCGCGGTATCTGGTGGAAGCGGTCAGGCTGAGCGGAGCATTCGGCATCGTACCCGGTGACAATGTGTACGGGATGAGTTCGTTCTATTCCTACCTCTGGAAAGAGAAGGAAAAAACGGATGATTCTGCGGAAACTTTACCGGTAAAATTACCGCAGGGGGATATATATAATATATATACTATACAGGATAATAAGAATAATACATCCTCCGGAAGGATTTCTTCTGCGGAAAAAAGCCTGGAAGCCGCACGTAATTTCTTTCACCTCATCAACAAAAATCCGATGGATAAGATGCGGATTTTCACTCCGCTCATCGACGGCTTCCAGCAGAAGGAGGGACTGGCGCGCGAAGATGCCTGCGCCAACCTGGTGTACCTGGTGAACGAATTGCTGGTGCCTTACTTCGCAAGCCAGGAACGCTTTATGAAATCCACCCATGTAGGGCGGCTGTGCTGGCTGAGCAACCTGCTGAAATCCGCCGGCGGGCTGCGGATGCTGAAAGATGCCACGGATGCCGGAAGGCGGCAACGGGTACAGAACCTTGCCGACATGCGGAGCGAACAACGCAACAACCATCCGCTCTGCGAGTTTGAGTGGACGGATAAGGAAAGCGGCCTGCGCTTTTACGACGACCCGCTGGAAGGGATGGTGAACATACCGGACAATGCACCGCCCCGCCCGGGAGCGGGAGCGGAGTGGAATGTGCTGAGTGGAAAATGGGGGAGTTGTGAATTATAAATTATAAAATTTCGGAGGATGAAGCCGTTTTATTATTTGAGTGATTTTCCCGAGCGTAGAAGAGCGGGGAAGAATTATATAGCAGAGTGTCCCAAGTGCGGGAAAAAACATCTTGCCATTTCGCGCGATACGGGATTGTACTGCTGCTTTTATGCGGGGTGCGACTTTCACGGGAAGCTGAAGGACTTCTGGACAGAGCGCAGAAGTACGGGATGGCAGGATGCCGGGAGTCCGGCGGGAGCTTCGCCGATGGCAAAAGGAAGTGCCGGGAAAGGAGAGCCGGGCGGTATGGCATCGGTAGGCGGAGGGAACGCCGCATTTGAGGTGTCGATGATTCCCGAAGACTACAAACGACTGTCGCCTGAGGTTATCGCCAAAATCAAACCGCTGACCGATGACCCGGAGACTTCCGATACCGGACAGCTTGCCGCCCGCCGTTATCTTGCCGATATGGGAATCTCATTGAAAACAGCCATCGACGCACGTATCGGCTGCCTGGTGCACCGCTGCTTCGGAGGCAAGGACAGCAAGGACGGAAAGGATAAAAAGAATGCTGCGGGGATGATGTACCAGTGCATCGCCTATGTGAACTATATCAACGGGCAGCCCGTCAACGTGAAGTACCGCTCGTGTGACGCCACTGCTTCCGGCTATACCAAATGCTGGAGCCAGGATTCGCCCACTACGCCTTGCCCGCCTTACAACATCGACTGCATTAACCCGCTGCTGATTGCCGAAGAGAATATTCCGCGCCTGATTGTCACCGAAGGGGAAAGGGATGTGCTGACGTTGCGCGAGGCGGGCTACCCGTATGTCATCAGCGTGCCCAACGGCGCGGCAAGCGACCTTTCCAAAGGTTTCGAGGCTTTCCGCCCCTGGCTGGACCGGGTACAGGAGCTGGTGATTTGCGGTGACAGCGACCTGCCCGGAAGGACGCTTGTGAAGCATCTTGCCGACTATTTCGGTACGCGATGCCTGTTCACCGTCCTGCCCGGCGGCTGCAAGGACATATCCGACGTGCTTGTGGCGTACGGCGCCGATGTGGTGCGCGAGATTATCGGCTCGGCATGTCCGCACCGTACATCGGACATCATCACCGTGAGCGAACGTGCGGATGAGATTATGAACGTGCTGAACGGCAATTACGACCACGGCTACGATGTGGGTTACGGTCCGCTTACCGACCGGGTGTTCCATCCAACCGACCAGGGCGGACTGATAATTGCCACCGGAAAGCCCAACAGCGGCAAGACGGATTTTCTGAACGACCTGACCTGCCGCCTCATGGCCAAGACGGGACGTAACGTGTGCTACCTCTCCTTTGAGGTTCCCGACAAGAACAAACACATGGCAAATCTTATCCGCCTGATGCTGGGCAAGGTGAACACGGCGGCATACACCCGCGAACAGTTGCAGCCCATCGTCTCTTTCCTGGACGGGCACATGGTGCATCTGGACCTGCACGAGGTTTCGCCCACGCCCGCCAACATCATAGAGCGCGCGGAGCGGGTGAAACGCGCCATGCCGCTGAAGTATCTCATCATCGACCCGTACCTCTTCATGGAAATGGAAACCGGACGCTACAACACGGAGACGCAGGCCATCAAGGGCATGCTGACGCAGATGCAGGCGTGGGGGCGTAACAACGGTGTCTGGGTGATTATCGTGGCGCATCCCCGCAGCCTGAAAAAACTGAACGGGAAGAACGAGCTGGAGGAGATAGATATGTACACCATTTCGGGCAGCGCCAACTGGGCGAACCTTGCCGATTTCATCTTTTCCATAAGCCGCATCGAGGAACCGGACAGGCGCTATACCCGGCTCGATATGCTGAAAGTGCGCGACCAGGATTTGTGCCGGACGGGAAGCGTGCTGTTTGTGAGGCAGCCTTGCGGGCGGTATGACGAACGGGAATCGGAGGAGCAGATAATGACCGAGATGCAGGGGAGGGTTCTGGATAAGGACAGGCTGCCGTGGATGGGGCTGGTAACCCCGTGAGTTTGCTCTTGAAAGACCGGGTGTTTGCTTCCGGAATGCCTCATGTTTCAGGCTGGAAAGCCCGGAGTTTCAGATGCAAACTCCGGGCATTCGGCTTTTAAACGCCTGGCTTTTCGGGAGCTATGGTTCTCCCAATGCTTCTACGATGACGTGCACCTGAATCGGAGTGTAGCACTTGGCATTGGGAAGCATGCCGGTGGCGGCAAGCTGTTCCAGGAGTCCGGGCTTGAAGGCTATCCAACGGTTGAGCTTGCGGACGGCTGCCTTGGGCGTGATGCTGGGACTGTATAAGATTGCCAGCTCGCTTTTGCTGTAGCTGCGGGGGATGAAAGAGGATTTTTCCATGTTCTTTATTACTTGTTTTTATGATGTAAAGTTAGTGAAAATTAGTGGTTTGCGAAAGAAAAAAGGACAGTTTATTGCGTCGTAAGGTGTCATAAGTTGCAGAAAAACGCTTTATGGTGTGCAATGATGTGCGAAGGAGCGGAAAGGGGCGGAAGCGGGTGGGGAAGGTGCTATCTTTGTATCGCCGGTCAGAAGAAAGGGCCCCTTCGGATTGAGCGATGAATGATTTACAATTAACAATTAAAACTTAAAAATTATGGCAACAGCATTGGTGGTACGCGCACAGCGCTACAAGAAGATTGGCGACAAGACGTCTCCGTTGGTTTATATCCTGAAAAGAAAACCGCGCGACGCGAAGATGTATGATTTGAAACGCATCTCGGAAGAAATAGAGGCTTTGGGAGGTATGTCGGCAGAGGATGTGCTGCACGTGGGCAAGGCGATTGTGAGAAACATGCGCGAGAAGCTGACCGACGGCAACAGTGTCCGTCTGGATGATTTCGGAATTTTCCGCACTTCGTTTCACTGCATAGCAACGGAAAATCCCAAGGATTGTACGGTGAAGAATATTGACAAGGTGCGGATTAATTTCAAGGTCGCCACTACGCTCAGACTGGTGAACGACTCGGTTGCCACCACGAAGGGCGCACCCAACAACATTAATTTCGAGCTGGTGTCCGACGACAACAAGACATCGGGCGGTAGCGGCAACGGTGGCGGAAATGCCGGCGGTGAGGAAGAGAACCCGTTGGGATAAGGATAAGGTGCTTTGAATGATGAATTTTAAATTTTTAAATTGAAAAAAAAGAAGTATGGGAAAAAGTAAAGGTTTTTGGGATACGATTTTGAAAGTGGTAATTGCAGTGGCTTCGGCTGTGCTGGGTGTGTTTGGTGCGAATGCGATGAACTATTAGGAGATGAGAGCGATTGACCTGATAGTAATCCATTGTAGCTCCACGCGCGAGAACTATGCGTTGACCGAACAGGCGCTGGAGGCTTCTCACAGGCTTATAGGGTTCGACGGAACGGGGTATCATTTCTATGTGCGGCGTGACGGAAGAGTTCTGGCTACCCGTCCGGTAAGCAAAGTGGGGGCGCATGCGCGGGGCTACAATGCTCACTCGATAGGCATCTGTTATGAAGGTGGGCTGGACCGTTACGGAAATCCGAAAGATACGAGGACAGAGTGGCAGCGACATTCGCTGAGTGTGCTGGTGGGAAAGTTATTACAGGAATATCCCGGTACGTGTGTAGTGGGGCACAGGGACCTCAGTCCCGACCTGAACGGAAACGGGGAAGTGGAACCCATGGAGTGGACCAAGCAATGTCCCTGCTTTGATGTAGGGAAGGAATTCTGATAGCGGGATGCTGAAAAGGCTGTAGGGTGATAAGTAAAATCATCGTACAGCCTTTTCTTCTTGTTGCCTCCTCTTCTGTATCCCTTTCGTCTTCAGTGTCTCTTTCGTCTTTTGTATTTCTTTTGTCTTCTGTATCTCTTTTGTCTTTTTGTTCTTTTGTCCTTCCATTCCCTCTCCCCTTTTCTCAACAAATCCTATAGGCACATCCACATGCGCACACCCCAACATATCCAGCCGTACAGCAACTTTACTTTTCCCGTTCACAGTGATAAGCTCTCCTTCGAGTCCGGCAAGCGGCCCTTTTATTACCTTCACGGCATCGCCGGGAGCCAGCGGGGCGCTGCACATTTCCACCGCTTCGGGACTGTAGTCGAGCATGAAGCGGAACCGGTCCATCTGTTCGTCGGGGATAACGGCAGGGGTGCTTTCGCCGCGCAGTACCATATAGCGGCTGACCGCCTGCAGACTCAGGGGGAGCGGCCGTTCCTGCGGAGTGACATGCACGAATATCATCATGGGAATCACAAGACGCTCTACCCGTTTGCGGCGGTCGCTCCACTGGCGAATCTCGCTCTGGACGGGCAGGTAGCACTCGATGCCCATAGCGGCAAGCCGTTGTGCAGTCTTTTTCTCAAGGCACGACTGTACATAGGCCACCAGCCATTGGCGGGGTGCTGTATTGGTTTTTGTTTCTATGTGATTCGTATTCTGCATTGTTTTTTACGTTCGGTTGGGTTAAAAAGTATGCCGGGCAGCAGCGCTCTGCTGCCACAGCATACAAGCAAACAAACAAAAAATAAGCCCGGAAACAAGGACAGCATTGCATGTAGAAGTTCCCCAGGCTTATGGGGTGAATATCTTATTTCGAATCAGAAGTATCGCCATAACCGTACCCGTAGCCATAGCCGTATTTCTTGCCGTAGCCGTAGTACCTGCCGTACTTGCCGTAGCCGTAATAGTAGCCGTACTTTTTCTTTTTCATGTCCAGGCCGTTGATAACAGTGCACAGACCGGGCAAACGCTTGTTGGCGTACAGCTCGTTGATGAGCTGGTAGTCGTTCTTATGCGTATAGTCGGCACGGCATACGTAAACGCTGATGTCGGCAACGCGTGCTATGAGCTGCGTGTCGGTGACCATGCCGATAGGGGCAGTGTCGAGCACGACATAGTCGTAGTCTTTTTTCAACAGTTCGATGGCATCGTCCAGGGATTTGCGTGCCAACAGTTCCGTGGGATTGGGCGGGATGGCTCCACCGGGCAGTACATGAAGATTGTCCGATACCTCGGAAGGCAGTATCATGGAACGCAAATCGGTACTTTGGGGAGCGGAGAGGAAACCGGTGATTCCCTTTTCCTTGTGGTGTATGCGGAAGACCTTGTTCAATCCCGGCTTGCGGATGTCGAGTCCCACGATGATGACCTTCTTGCCTAATAATGCCAGGCTGACAGCTAAATTGGATGCTATGAATGTTTTTCCTTCACCGCTCATGGTAGAGGTGACGAGAATGACTTTTCTGTCCGGGTCGCCCAACATGAAAAGCAGGTTGGTGCGCAGGCTACGGAAAGTTTCCGCCATGATGTCGTTGTCGTTTTCGCGGACGGCAATGGCGTGCTTGTCTTCCGAATCGTTCAAGGGAACATCGCCGATAATGGAGACATTGGTGAGTCTTTCAACGTCGGCGCGTCCTTCGATGCGGTAGCTCAGCAGGTTCAGTATGTAGATGATGGCAACCGGAATACCGAGACCGAGCACAAATGCCATCATGTAAATTTTTTTGCTTTGGGGAGATACGGGGAAATCATCTGCCAGCGCATCGTCGATGATTTTGGCGTTATTGGCGGTGGCGGCAAGTGCAATATTATTTTCCTCGCGTTTCTGCAGCAGCATGAGATAAAGTCCTGCCTTGATTTCCTGCTGGCGCTGGATGCTGACGAAGCGGCGTTCCTGGGCAGGAGCATTGCTGATGCGTCCGGCATACTTGCCTGCCTGGCGGTCGAGGTCGGCTTTGGTGATAAGCAGTCCTTTGCGTACACTGGCGATGGTTGTGAGGATGCCGGCACGCATGTCCTGTATGTTGCTGTCGAGGCGGCGTACAACCGGGTTGGTTTCCGAAGAGGTACGCAACAGACGGTTACGTTCCAGAATCAACGCATTGTATTGAGTAATGAGCCCCGATAGTGTTTCATCGTTCAGTCCTACATTGGCAGGAAGAGTGGCGGTTGCGTTTTCCGGTTTTTGAATATACTCGGAGAGGTATTGGACCAGATTGAGCTGGGTACCGTTCTCTACACAAAGCTTTTCGTAGGCAGACTGTTCGTTGACGGCAAGCTGGGCATCGCTGCTGAGGTCTGTAAGTCCCGCTTCGCGCTTGAAACTTTCCAGTTCCTGTTCTGTAGTGCCTAATTCCTGATTGATGACAGAGATGCGTTCATCAATGAAGCGGGCGGTGTTCTGTGCCACTTCGTTTTTGTCGTTGTTGGCGTTTTTATTATAGATTTCGACAAGTTTGTTTATAAAGTTCTCACCACGTTTTTTATTTGTGTTTTTTATCGACACGGTAACAATAGAGGTACTTTTATTGGTAGATTCGATGGATAAAGCTCCCCGATATCCTTTGGCTACGGATAGTGGATTGACAATACTTACGTCTACACTGCCGCTACCGGTAATGGGGGCGGCGGGATTGGAGGTAAACGTGAGTGTACCTGCCTCTCCGGATAGAACGGCGGGCAGTTCCGTGAAATGCTTGTTGACGGTATTTCCATTGATGGTTGCCGTTACATCTATCCGGTTGCCGGACTGATAGCTGACGGTCAGCAAGATGGGGGCCTTAAGCCGTTCGGCATCTTCGGGCAGAAAATGTACGAGTACCGGAGAAGAACCGTACAAATCGGGCTTCTGGAATCTGCCTTCGCCGGAATAGCTGATGTACAGTTCCAATTCACTGACCACATCCTTGATAAGCGATTTGCTACGGAGAATTTCGATTTCATTATCGATATTCTGAGAAGAAGATATGATACCAAGGTCCTCAAAAGCGCTGAGGTCATTGCCGGTATTGCCTCCTTTCTTATTATCCTTGATAATCATGGACGCACTTATGTTGTACACGGGGGTAATGGTCTTCAAATAGAGCCAGGCGCATACCAGACAGAAAATAACTGAGGCTATGAACCAGGGCCACCGGATGATGTATTTGAAAAGCATAGCCTGCCAGTTGGTCTTTTCTTCTTTTTCTTCGAACAAGTCGTCGTATGTTTCTTCTTTCACGTCTGTAATTTTTTATTTTCAGGTTTGTTCTTTTATTTAGCTATTGAAATGATAAGGGACGCCAATGATACCAAAGTTGTGACAACAGTGAACCAAATGGTGGTACTGCTGCTGATATTGGATGTTTTTGCCTTAGTTTTATTGGGGGTGACATATAGGATGTCATTTTGTTGCAAGTAATAATAGGGGGACTGCAGGATGTTACGGTCATTCAGGTTGAGCGTGACAATTTCCCGTTTGCCTGTATGGTCCTCACGAATCAGTTTGACATTGTCGCGAATACCATAGATGGTCATATCACCTGCCATGGCAAGGGCTTCAAAAATATTGACCTTTTCATTAGAAACGGTAAAAGTTCCCGGACCATTGACTTCTCCGATAACTGAAATTTTATAGTTGCCCATACGTACGGTTACAATGGGAGAGGTGCGGAATTGAGGTTTTAGTTTGTCTTTGATATATTTTTCTGCTTCTCCTTTGGTAAGCCCACCTAAATGAATGGTACCCAAAGTAGGGAATTCTACATTCCCATTATTGTCTACAAGATATTCGGATACAGAGGAAGCACCTTCTGAGGATGCTGACGTTGCCAAATTGAACGGTTCTGCCAATGTCGGTTCTTCCGGGCAGCTCACCACAATTGTCAGCAGGTCCTTCGGCATGATGCGCGCATCGTACAAGGTCATGTCTCGGACGCTTGTATCTGCCATGGCAATCTGCTGCAAATCGTCTTGCAGATAAGGTACTTTCTTGTAGCTTTGGCATCCTACCAACAGCAGAGGTAATAATAAAAATATCAGACTTCTTTTTTTCATGTGTTTTTGATTTTAACTTTCAACTCTCAGCTTTCAACTTGTTTTAGTAGGCTTCTTTTTCTCCTTTTACCGCATTTTTCACGGTTTTGTAGATAATGTACAGGTCGAGCATGAATGTCCAGTGTTCCAGATACCAGATGTCGCGCTCCACGCGTCCTTCCATCTGCCAGAGTTTCTTGGTCTCTCCGCGGAAGCCGGTGACTTGCGCCCAACCGGTGATGCCGGGTTTGACAAAGTGGCGTACCATATACTTATCAATCAGCTTGGAGTATTCTTCGGTATGTTTCAGCATGTGCGGGCGGGGACCTACTACGGACATGTCGCCCAACAGAACGTTGATGAACTGCGGCAGTTCGTCGATGCTTGTTTTACGCATGAAATTGCCCAAACGGGTTTTGCGCGGGTCGTTTAAAGTAGCCTGCACCTTATCGCTGTCCTTGTTGACACGCATGGAACGGAACTTATAGCACCAGAATTCCTTGTTTTCCTCGCCGCTGCGCTTCTGCTTGAAGAAGATAGGTCCGGGCGAGGTTATCTTGATAGCCAGTCCTATTATGATGAAGATGATAGGAAAGATTGTGCATAGGAACAATAGTGAGAACACGATGTCGAACAGACGTTTTGCCAACCGGTTTTCGGGTTGCGCCAACGGTTCCTGACGAATGTCCAGTACGGGTACGTTTCCTATCAGTTCAAGGTGCATGCGCCGTTTCAGGTAGTTGCGTACGTTGGGCACGCTGTAAAAATGAATCAGGTTGTTTTCGCAGTAGCTGATGATGGGCAGAATCTCTTTGCTATGCGAGGAAGTAAGACCGCAGTACAACTGTTCGGCCTTACTTTTCTTAAGATAAGGGATTACTTCTTGGGGAGTGCCCAGATAGTGGCATTCCTTCGGATAATTGTCGGAAGGATGCTCGGCAAAATAGCCCACTACCTTGAAGCCGGAAGTAGGGTCGGCGGTCATCTCTTCGTAGAGTTCGACCATATTGGAGCCGTCGCCCACGAGTGCAACAGTACGACGGTTGCCTCCCTTGCGGCGGTATATTTTGACGAAATGTCTGAATATGAGTCTGTATGATACAAGCAGTGCAAGGAATGCCGTATAGAATATAACGAGGAAGCGTGTGGACAAGCTGCCGAAATGCACCAGCGTGATAAGGCTGATGAATACTACCGCATGGCAGAATGTATTGCGTACGGCACGCATTACGATATGGTCTGCACGTACGATGCGGCGGTGAAGCACGACTCCTTTGGAATAGTTACATAAGAGATAGACCAAATTCAACAACACCAACAATTGCGGCAGTGAATCGGAGAGAAGGATACGCTGGGTATCTGTGTCCAATACATAGTACAAGGTTATAAAGAGTGCATTGAGAATGCATAAATCACCGGCAATGATGATGCTCTTGATAATTTTGTTGAAACGCAAAATTTGTTTCATGGTCTTCGTAATGTCCTGTCAATCATTGAATTTTTGTAAATAAAATAATTGATTTCCCTGTCTTATTTGTTATGATTAATTATGGGTTCTCTTACTTACAAGGTAAGAGATAACCCATTCCCTTACTTACAAGGTAAGAGAACCATTATTCCGTTTGCAAAGGTATGAAAAATATTATCATTACAAACAAAAAAATATTTATTTTTAAATCTCAAATTCCCATCATAACTACTCATAAAAAGGTATAAAACATATTTTCAAAGTATTAAATATTTACATATTTCATTGTATACATCGCTTTTGTTTAACAAAGTTTCAAAAATGTCATTTCGCTTCCATGCCTTTATAGAAGCATAAGGGATACAATAGGAAAAGTGCTTTTATGTTATTATAAAAAGCTTTTTTACAGTATTTTATTCATTCTCTTACCTTGTAAGTAAGAGAATGAACTATCTATGAAACAATTTTATATAGCAAGTAATATTAATTTACATGCTATTTTTTATTCTATTCCCCTTTTTTTCTCTTTTTCTTTTTGGCATGGATGGTGGAAATAACCTTCCGGTTGGCTTTGCTCATTGCATTATTGTTAAAAGAAGAGAGGTATACGTGTGTTACCTTTTCGGAACTATGCCCCAGTCCTTCGCTTATCATGGCGATGGCTACTCCTTCTTCTTTGGCGGTGGTGGCCCAACTGTGGCGTGCCACGTAGGAGGTGAGCGGCACACTCAGACGCAGCAGCTTGGATAGCCGGTGCAGGTGCTGGTTGTAAAGACGCAGAGCGCTTTTGTACTGCCGGTAGCCTTCCGGACCGACCGCTGAGAGTATGGGCAGAAGGTAAGGAGAGGGGGAGTGCTTGTCGGTGTAGCGTCGCAGAATCTCGGCGGCGTACGGTTCGAGGTAGACCGATAGCTGCTGGCGGGTCTTGCGGCGGTAGTAGTAAATGGTGTTGTGCTTCATGTCCGTTTTGCGGAGATGAACCAGGTCGACAAACGGAATGCCTCTCAGGTAGAAGCTGAGTAGGAATAAATCGCGGCTGAAGCGCAGGTGGGGAGAGTGTTCCAGATTCAGTTGCGAGAGACGCCGTATAAGGGCGGGGGAGATGGCACGTTTGGCGGTAGGTTCGTAGCCGGTGAATACGAAGCGGAACAGCTCGTCGGCAGGTATCGTATCGGGAATGCCTTGCTGGTATGCCTGGTTGAATATGGAACGCAGCATGCGCATATAGGCGGAGATGGTATTGTGGCGCCGGCCTTTCTGCAACAGGCTTTCTTCGTATCGTTTTATCATTCCCGCCGTCACTTCCTTGAAGGTAAGGGGGATGTCGCCGGTAAAATTCCGGAAACTGTTGATGGCGCCGGAGTACAGGTTGGCTGTGCCGTAGCGGCCGGCGCTTCTGGCTTCTTCGATTGCGCTTTGCGCAAAAGTGTATATGGTAGTCATAATCTGAATTTTAAGTTGAATAATGAGCTTGATAACAAGCTATCTCAAAAAAAGATTTGAGATAAGACAGGTTTAAGAGCCTGCTTAAATTTTGTTCAGCTTCTTTGGGAAGTTCTTCTTGAAGAAAATTTAAAAGGACTCCGTATATAGAAAGGGTAAATTTCTATATGGATTCAGATTATGACCGGTCCGGGCATTCCCGTAAAAATCAGAGTATGCCCGAACGTACCCGGCTTAAGGTTTCGGGAGTCATCAGCAGATAGGAGGCGATGTGCGACAGAGGGGCGCGCTTGATGACTTCCGGCTGCTGCTCCATCAGCTGGCTGTAGCGTTCGCGTGCTGTCTCGAACCGCCAGGAATCGGCTTTGATTTGTGAAACAATAAGGGAATATTCGAGTATCTTGCGATAGAACATATTGATTTCCCACGATATTTCGGTAAGAAGCATCAGCTTGTCATAGGGAAGCAGGTAGACCACGCTGTCTTCGAGCGCTTCAATCATGAGGTGGGTGGGCTCTTTCTTCAGCGTGCTTTCAATGCAGATGACGATGCATCCTTCATAAGAGAAATGTTCGGTGACGTCTTTTCCGTTTTTGTAATAGAACTGGCGCAACATACCTTTGCCAACGAGTACGATATTATGGCTTACCTGTCCCTCTTTCAGTAGAAGTTCGCCTTTTTCCACTTCTCTGCGGACCAGGATTTCTTCCAATTGCCGTCTGCCTTCGGGCGCCATGCCGGGATAGCGGGAGTTGACGGTGGCGTTCACTGTTTCTTTGAGTAATGTGTCCATAACGGTTATGCAGGTTTGGGTGTCATTTAGCGTGGCAAAGGTAGCAAAAAATATTTGATATGTGTCAAGTTGTTCTCCCTTTCCTTTCCGTATCTTTGCGCGATTTTTATCATAGCGCTTCTACAACAATGATACAGCAGGAGAATCTGAAGAAACGGCTTGCCAGACTGGCGGCCCCCATTTTCATAGAGACATTATTAATCATGATGCTTGGCGCGGTGGATACCGTTATGCTGAGCCGCCATTCGGACAACAGTGTGGCTGCCGTAGGGGTGGTCAATCAGATTATCATGCTGACTTTCCTGGTGTTTGAGGTGATTAATCTCGGTACTTCCGTGCTGTGTTCGCAGTATCTCGGTGCACGGCTGCATAAACAGGTGGTGCAGGTGGTGGGGGTATCCCTTCTGGTGAACTTCGCGGTGGGTGTAGGCATCAGCATGCTGCTGTTCGGGTGTGCGGAGCCTATCCTGCGGCTGATGGGGTTGGGGCCCGAACTGATGCAGGACGGCATGGACTATATGCGTATTGTAGGGGCGTTCGCCTTTTTCCAGGCATTGTCGCTTACTCTTTCCGCTTCGTTGCGCAGCGCCAACAAGGCGGTGTATCCGATGCTGGTGACGGTGGTGGTGAATGTGCTGAATATAATAGGCAACTATTCCTTGATTTTCGGACGTTTCGGCTTTCCGGAATTGGGAGTGGAGGGGGCGGCCATCTCTACGGCTTTCAGCAGAGGGGTGTCCATGGTGATTCTGTTTGTAATCTTGTTTCGCAAGCATATCCACCGTTTCCCGCCGGCTTACTTCCGTCCGTTTCCCTGGGTGGAGTTGAAGAACCTGATGAAAGTGGGGCTGCCTTCTGCCGGCGAGCAGCTTTCTTACAGTTCGTCGCAGGTGGTGATTACTTATTTCATTAACATGCTGGGAGTGGAAGCGCTTGCCACGCGTACTTATTGTGTCAATATCATCATGTTTGCTTATCTGTTCAGCATTTCCATGGCACAGGGCGGGGCAATATGCATCGGGCATCTGATAGGGGAGAAGAAACCGCGGGCGGCTTTCCTGATGGGGAAATATGTAATGAAGAAGTCGGTGATGATAACCGTGATTCTGTCTTGTATTCTTGCTCTTTTCGGGCATGTTATTTTCGGCTGGCTGACGTCCAATGCCGAGATTATAAAGATGGGGGTTACCATTCTGGTTATCGATATTGTGCTGGAGATAGGGCGTCCTGTCAATATCTTCGCGACGAATGCGCTGCGTGCGGCGGGCGATGTGAATTATCCGTTCTATGTGGGGCTGATGGTGATGTGGAGTGTAGCCGTAGGGCTTGGCTATCTGTTCGGCATTCCGTTGGGTTGGGGCATTTGCGGCATGTGGGTAGCGTTTTTGCTGGACGAGAATATTCGCGGGGCTATTTTTGTGCGCCGTTGGTACAGCATGAAATGGGCAAGCAAGAGTTTTATAAGATAATGCTTAGGGAGGAAAGGCCGGTTTTCTTTATGGAAAGTAAACGGGGTGTGTACCGGTAAAGATAGGGAAACTGAACGGGGATACTCTAAAAGGAGCCTGAGAAAATACTTTTTGAAGAAAAATTAAACAGCGTATTGTGTTTTGAGTGTTAGCGTGTTATCTCTTTTCCTGCAAAAATACTGAAAAAAATATGCGGGAAAGATTTGCATAGTCCAAAAGTTTGCCATACATTTGCACCGCATTTGAGAACAAATGTTGGTTACTAAGGAAGTTTGGGTGAGTGGCTGAAACCACCAGTTTGCTAAACTGACGTACGGGT